>Ga0326597_10000484_pt1 | contig 70785 bp, 108 predicted proteins | sample RVTome_12_FD_203789 | JGI IMG/M metagenome (GOLD analysis project Ga0326597, IMG submission 203789) | Soil microbial communities from uranium-contaminated site in the Upper Colorado River Basin, Wyoming, United States - RVT100D185 | ecosystem: Environmental > Terrestrial > Soil > Contaminated...
AGCCATCGGCCACGGCAGAATTGCTGCATGTCCTTCGAAACCCGTGGGGATACGACGTAGAAACTATTCATCACGTCAGGCTAGAAACTGGCGATCTCATAGAACGCCTTGAACGCGACCTCGCCGGCGCCATCGAACGCGAGCGCCTAGCGAACATGCGTGCAGACCAGGCAGAGGAGGCGAGGGAGACGGCGCAGGAAGTCGCCAACCGCGAGACGCTGAACGCGAACTACTGGAAGGATAAGGCGCAGTCCGCAACCGCACCGATTCCGCCGGCAGTACGGGTTGCGCTCTTGGTATTGCTAAATCACGTCGAGCCCGAATGGGACAACTGCCGCACAGTCGTTCAAATGTGGCTCGACGGCGAACTGAGCGGTGCAGCAGATAACCGCAGCGCGCAGGAGGGGGAAGATGGGTAGCGGTGTAGCCAAACGCAAGCGCGCCCTTGCCGTGCGTTGCGCGAGAATGGCAGAACTTGGCTATACGCACCGCGACATCGCCATTGCTGTCGGGAAGCGCCCGGAGCAGATCAAGGCGCTGGTGCTGCTCGGTCAGCGTGTTCGCGATTTGCAAACAGCGAGCGACAAGGGGCAAGGGAGAGGGTGAGAATCCATCTTCATATTTTCACGATCGCAATCTGTACGGCCGTCATCGGCCTGGCTCTGCCGAACTGGCGCGCCGGCATCGACTTCTGGGCTGCGATGGCTGCGTTCCTGCTCGCCCTCGTGGTCGCCTACCTTATTGGCTTCGACACCGGCGTAGAATTTCGCCCTCCAACTGACGAACGGAAGGACCGCGATGGCCAATAACCGTTGCCCCGGACTCCGCCTGCGCGGCGGTGTTTTCTGGATTGATATTGAAAACCAGCGCTACGGTCGGATCTACGAAAGCACCGGCGCCGCCGAGCACCAGAACGGGCTTGCCGAGACCTACTACCACCGGCGCCTCACCCAGGCTTTCGAGGAGCACAAACTCGGCGTGCGCCGCATGCGCACGTTCGCGGAGGCCGCCAAGAAGCACCTGGCGGAAGAGCGCGGCGTGCTGAAGTCGATCGCCATGGACGAGTGGGCAATCGAGTGGGCCCTCCCGCACGTCGGCCAGTTCGAGCTGGACAAGGTCCACGACGGCACGCTCGAGCCGCTCAAGGTCGCCATGGGCCTGAAAGGGCTCAAGACCAAGACGGTCAACCTCGTTCTGCAGGTTGTCCGAAAGATCCTGAACAAGGCCGCGCGCCGCTGGCGCGATGAGGCGAGCGGCAAGACGTGGCTCGACGCGGCGCCCCTGATCTCGCTGCTGCAGGTGAAGGACGCCCGCCCGCCCTATCCCCTGTCCTGGGACGAAGAGCGCAAACTGCTGCTGCCCGAGTGCCTGCCGCACATCGAGGACCAGGTGCTCTTCTACGTCAACGCCGGCCCGCGCGAGCAGGAGCTATGCGCGCTCCGGTGGGCGTGGGAGCGGAGGATCCCGGAGCTCGAGGCGACGGTGTTCATGCTGCCCGCAGAGTTCAACAAGAACGGCCAGGAGCGCGTCATCGTCCTGAACAGGGTCGCCCAGGCGGTGGTCGAGCGCCAGCGCGGCCGGCACTCCGAGTTCGTCTTCACCTACCTGCCAAGGGGCAAGAAGGCGAAGCGCCATCCGATCACCGGGACCAACAATCACGCCTGGCTCAGCGCCCGCGCGCGCGCCACTGCGCGCTACCCGGAGGTCCTCGGGACGGACTGCCCGGCGGGCTTCAGGACGCTCCACGTCCACGACCTGCGGCACACGTTCGGGCGGCGCCTGCGGGCGGCCGGCGTGTCCAACGAGACCCGGGCGGCGCTACTCGGGCACGCGCGCGGCGACATCACCACGCACTACTCTGCCGCGGAGCTGCGCGAGCTCGTCGACGCCGTGCGCGCGATCGAGGTCACGCTCGGCAGCGCGCCGACGCTCACCGTGCTCAGGGTGCAGGCAGCGTGAAGTGGTCGGATGGCACACGAGCTGAATACTTTCGCGCCATCGAGGGATCTTGGAGATTCCTCCGCGGCCGGATTCCGCTTCGCTTAATCGTGCGAGCTAGACTGGCTTTACGGGCGTCGTTCCGTCAATCAAGCCGCACATCAAAATTCCGCCAATCTGGACCACGTTGAGCATTCCTCACTTTAACTTCGCGATGCAACGCATTGAATTCTGGCGCGCCCGGCAGGATTTGAACCCACGACCCCTTGGTTCGTAGCTAGGTTCAATATGCTGTTAAATCATACTATATCAAAGCTGTATAGCTGAAACTCAGTTCGTGCACCCCTAGCCTTTCTATGCGTGAAAAGTATAATACGATCAAATAACTGCTGAATTCCGCCAATCGGGGATTTTTCATGCTGTCGACTGGTACTCTCTGGGATCTCAAAGAGCTTCTAAAAGAGCGGCAGTTGTTCACGCCTCGCATCGGCGTATATTTCCTTTTCAACATGAAGGACGACCTCGTTTATATAGGGTCGTCATCGAACTTGGATGCCCGTCTGTGGGAGCATCGGCGCAGCCGCCGCATCGAGTGGGTTACTTGCACAATCATAGAATGTCAAAATCCCGTGCAAGCACTTCGACTCGAAAACGCTTACATCAAGGAATTGCATCCTCCGATGAACAAAGTGCTGCGCGAGATGGATGCGCCTACGGGTGAAGCAAAGTTGGTGCGGCTTGCCTCGCTCGTCCATACCCGCAGAAGCATGACGAAGAACTCTGAATCATCCTTTGAACAGTCAATAAAGCCGGATGACCCAATAATGCGCCGGCTGGCACAGCGACGCGCATGGTGGGCCGAGCACGGGGTGAAAGTGTAGGTCTGCGAGGAGGTGATGACGACCATGAACGTTGACACGATCAGTTTGCTGATGGCCTGCTTCCGTACCGCTCGGCAATGCTGGGCGAATGTGCGGAAGATGCGATTAGCGCCCGGCGATACCGTGACGATCTCAGTGAAATTCAACGTCATCGGCCCTGCTCTGCCTGACTCCGCGCCGCGCAGAGTCGAACTCAAGTTCGCCGGATGAAGTGGCCGCTCCGCATCCGGCTCTATGCCTGCCCGCCGATCGTGAACGGGCATCCCGCCTACCATTGGGCCGGCAGGAAGCGCGGACCTGGCGCAGATCCAGCGAGAAGGCGCTGGAAGCTCGCCTCGTCCCGCCGGCGCTGGAATGAGCGACACGCGCCATTCGTCAGAGTAATAGCGTGAACCGCCGCGGCTTCCTGAAGTCCATCCTTGCCGCCGGCGTCGCGCCCTACGTGGTGACGGCCGCCGGCGTGCTCATGCCAGTGCGCACGCTCGCGCGACCAATCTTCGACGGCTTCATCAGCGACTTATTTTTCTCGCCGTATTACGTTCCTCTCTCGATGGTGCGGATCATGCGCCCGTACCAGCTCGAGAGCAATCGCCTGACAGGCTTGAGCCTCGAGATGCTCAGGGGCGCGCCGGCGGCGCCAGTTTCGCCCCTGCTTCGTCCTGAAGGCGCTTGACCTTCTTCATCTGCTCGACCACGTACTCGCGTAGCTCCTCGTCGCTCATGCGGCTGCGCGCGCGATCGCCCGTCGCCTTGTAGATGTTGCCCATGATCTCGCGGATCTGGGCGTCGGTCTTGCGCACCAGGTTGTAGCGGAGCACGTCCTCCGGGTACGTCCCGAGCTTTATACCCAGGGCACTCGCGAACGCCTGCGGCACGCTGAACTCCCGGCCGAAGATGTCGGTCTGCGGTCCTGCCGCGCCGAAGCCCGCGGCGCCACGCAGGCCCTCGAAGGACCACGTGCCCGGGATCATGAAGAGGTTGGGCGATGCGAAGCGGAAAAGGTGCATGCCGAGCTTCCCGGCCTTCTCCCAGCCGGTGTCGGTGTCGAGCGTGATGTCCGTGCCGGTGAACTGCGCCTTGTTGGTGAAGAGTTCGGCGAGCAGCGCGACTGGCCCGCCAGGCAGCGCCGCCGGCGACCACGGGATCACGGCGTGCGTCCCGCCCACGTCGAAGATGTCGCCCGAGGGGAACCAGCGCCGGACGTCGAGAAACACCGGGTTGCCATCGCGGTTCCACGGCATGCGGATGAGCTTCGGGAAGACCCCCCAGATGGAGCCGGCCTTCTCTTCGGGCATGAGCCGCCGCTCGCGCTCCTCGTCGTCGTCCGTCAGCCCGAGCATGGCGTAGGCGAAGTTGTTGAGGATCGCCGCCAGGCCCACGTACTTGACCAGCTTCCACGGCTTCTTCGTGAACGTGTCGATCATCATCGGGATCGCGCGGTACGGGAAGGCGATGAACGGGAAAGCCGTCCGGCGAAGCGCCTGAATCCATGGCGCGTTGATGTCGTAGTCGAGGAACGCTTTGCGGGACATGCGCCCGGCCTCGATGTCCGGCAGTCCGTGCCTGGTCGCCTTGATGAATATCGCCAGGCGGAACACCTCGTCCTCGGCGCCGTAAACCTCGATCATCGCGTTGGCGGCTTTCTTCCCGCCGTGCTGGAGCGCGTTCAGCCAGGAGACCAAAGACAGGATACGTGTCATCGCGGCGGTCTCGTCGTTCAGGGCCTCGTTGCGAATCTCTTCGAGCAGCGGGTCGAGCGCCTCCGCCTTCAGCTCGTGGTACTTGAACATGCCGTGCAGGGCGCCGGAGTCCTCGAAGCGCTGATATAGCGCCTTGTTCTCGGGCGATGGCTCCTTGGAGAGCTTCGCATCGAGCATCACGCGCACGGCCTTGATGAGATCCTTCGAGCGCAGGTCGTGGAAATCGGCGATGAACACGTTCGCCATGACGTTGTTCATGTGCACGCCGGGCGAGAGCGCGGTCTTCGAGATCTTCCACATGCGCATCGCGTCGTCCCAGAGCTTGCGGATCTGCCCGGGTTTCGAGTCGAGGCTGATGTGCTGGCGCAGGTCGTTCCAGATGGGACCCGGCACGTACTTGCCGGCGAGCGCGCCGTATTTCTTGACGTTGGTGCCGCGCACCTCAGTCGAGGGGACCTTGACCCACGTGCTCCGGCCGAAGGTCGCCGCCATGGACTCGTTTGCCGAGACCTCGCGCTCGCCCGGTTCGAGCTTGTCCTTGGCGTAGTTCTGCGCCACCCAGACCTGCATGCGGCCCATCTCGATGTCGTGCGTCATCAGGTGCAGCGTCTTCGCCACGCCGAAGCGCACCTCGTCGATCTCGCCCAGGGCCTCGCGCTCCTCCTTGGTGAGATCCCGCCACAAGCCCCACTTCCCGCCGCGGAACCACCGCACTTCCCAGAGACCGTCGTTGTGCCAGCCGGCGTACTCGCCCGGGATCTCCTTACCCTCGGGCCAGTAGACGACCTTGCGCAGGCGCCCGAGCGGCCGGTGCCCGCCGAGGGCCTCCAGGCGGCTGACGGCATCCTCTGGCACGCGCGCGCGCAGCTCGAGGCGGTGGAACATCTTTCCCTTCATCGTGCGCGGGTCGAGCGGCTCGCCCGCCCAGGCGTTGAGCTCGCCCTGGCCGCGCCAGTCCTTCAGGCCCCTGCCCTTGTATTGCTCCGCCCACAGGGCGATCGATTTGCGGTTGCCGAGGCGCTGCGCGAGCATCGGCTCGATTTCGTGCTTCAGGTAGGAGCGGTGCAGGTAGGCGAGTTCGTTTCGCTCGAACACCTCCTGCGAGAGCTGGCCGAGGCGCACGGCCTCCTCGCCCAGGGACCGGATGAGCTCCTTGATCTCGCGGAGCGTCCGCTTGGATTCCTCGGGCAACTCCTCGATCAGGTGGTCGGCGTCCCGGTCGTGCATCCACTCGTAGGCGACACGGGACTCGTCGCGCGAGAGGCCGGTGAGTTTGTCCAGCATCGTGACGGCGCCGCGCGCCCACTTTTGCAGGTTGACCTGCATCTCGACCCGGCGGTCGAGGTATGGCTCCTCGAGGCCGAAGTCGGATTCCACGCCGGCGCGCACCGTCTCCCAGAAGGGCGAGGCTTCGGTCGCGCGCTCGTTGAGCTCCCGGGCCTTCTCCCAGGCGGCCTCGGCCATCGCGTCCCACTTCGCCAGTTTGAAGGGCGCGGCGAGGATCTTGTCGGTGAGGCTGGTGTCGCGCGCCATGCTGCGGCGCGCCGGCGACACCGGGCGCTGCATGAACGCGATGTCGGAGTAGGCCCCGGGCCCGCTGACGGCCGCCTCGTTCATGGCGAGCCGGGAGAAGATCCTGCTCACGAACCGGATGGCGTTCTCGTTCGTGTAGGCCCTGATCCTGGCGGCCGTCTTGGTCGCGCCGAAGCGCTCGGCGACGTCCGCGGCCCAGCGCACGATCGCCATGACGGCATTGTCCAGCGCGCTCGCCTTGCCGAAGACCTGCTCCTCGGTCATGCCCTTCAACTGCTCGGCCAGGGCAGCCAGGGCCTCGTCCACCCCGCGGGCACGGCCATAGGCTTCGCCCTCGTTCGCCCGGACGATCCTGCCCTCGGCGCCGCTCATCCACACGTCGGCGCGCCGCGCGACCTCGCTGTTGGACCTGTAGAGCCGGTCCATGGCCGCGATATACTGCTCCTTCGTCATGAAGCGCCGCACGCCGTAGTGGAAAAGCTCGTGCCAGTACGTGACCTCCACCTCGTCCAGACTGGTCAGCGCCGAGCGGGCCAGGTAGATCTTCTGGTTGACCGTGAAACCGGGCACCCAATCGTGGACGCCCGCCCCCGCGAAGACCTCGCTTGGCCGCCCGAGCACGCCGACGTAAGGCTTGTGCGCAAAGCGCTTCGACAGGTCCGCGACTTTCTGCTCCACCTCTTGCGCCGATAGCCATTCGCTCGGCTTGAGCGCCATGGTGGGCGCGGCGCGCACCACCGGCGGCTGCTTCGCCAGGTAGTCCTTCGCCTCCTGACGGAAAGCCTGCGTGTGCACGCGCTGACTGGCCTGGTGCAGGATGGCCTGCAGCGTGGCGATCGCCTTGGTCTTGGGCAACTCCACGCGCATGGAGGATCCGGCCTTGACGAAGTCCGTGCCGGCGGCCTCGAGCACCTTCGGGTTGAGGTAGATGATGCCGCCCCTCTCGCGGGCGGCAGCAACCGAGATCCGGTAGAGATCCTCGCCGGGCAGCTTGGCGACGCGGAACACCTTCTCGTCCACGGATTCGACGACAGGTTTCCCGTCAAGCGATTCGAGGAAGCCGATCGCCGCGGCCGCGTCCGGGAACTCGACCGGCATCTCGTTCAGTGACTTGTCGATGTCGAACTTCGCCGGCATGAGGATGCCCTGGTGCGTGGCGCCGTCGTCGGTCGTGTAGTTGATGATCCGGCCGTTGGCGAACTTCCCGAAGCCGGCGAGCAGGTTCCCGGTGACGATGACGCGGTCCTCGCGGGTCACGGTCTGCGCCTCGTCGAAGAGCTGCAGGATGCGCTTGCCCTCGAACTCGGCTGGATTGAACTCGTCGATCAGCACGAGGCCGGTGTCCACCGCGCTCGCCGGCGCCCGGTTGGCGGTGATGAGGCGCGAGGCCGGCAGGGTGACGTGCCGGATGGCGTCCGCCACGGCATAGGTGATCTTCCACGCCCCGAGGGCTGCCGGGTTCTTCGGCTTGCCCTTCTTCTCGATCATGGTCACCACCGCCGGGATCTTCCCGTAGCGCGTGGTGAGCACCACCGGGCGCCCGATGCCGCTCTGGGCGAGGATGGCGTCCAGGCGGGTGTGCGCCGCATCCAGGCGAGTCTGCGTCGCCTCGCGGTGACGCTGGTCGTGCAGGCCGTCGAGCTCCTGCTGCAGGAAGTCCTTGAACTCGCTCTCGAGCTCATCGCGCATGGTGTTGATGCGCTGCGCGCCGAGCGCCTTCAATTCGGTCAGGCGCGCGCCTTCCTGGGCCTCAAGGGACAGGCGGATGCGCTCGACGAGTTCAACGCTTGTGTAGGGCTTGCCGAGCTTCTTGACGTCGACGATCTCGCCATTGGAGCCTTGTGCGAATGGGCTGGTGCCACCGCGGCCCTGCGTGACCGGAACGACTTTCTTCACCTTCGCTTCGAGGGGCAGGGTCTTGGCTTCGAGCGCGTTCTCGCCCATCCGGTCCTTCTCGTCGAGGAGGGCGAGATACTCGGATTCGATCAGGTCGTAGAGCGTCTCCTGCTCGGCAATCGTGAGAAGCGGGATCCTCCCGGTCAGTTTGCGGATGGCCCCCTCGCGCTCGAGCCCGGAGCCAGATTCGTCGTTCTTCAGCGGCGAGCCCATCTTGCGGTGCCAATCCGGGTTGTCCTCCATGAGCTGGGCGGTGACCTCGTCGCCGTACTCGTTCATGAAGTCCACCACGTCCTTGGATGTAACGGCGGAGCCGCGCGCTGCCGTGGTGTTCGCGTTCAGGCTCGCCATCTTCTTCGCGAGCACCGCCGCGGGCCGCTTCTCGGCCGGGATGTCGGCGACGAGCTGCGAGTAGATCGGCTCGATCACCTGGCCGGTACGGTGCACCCTCCCGAGCATCTGCATGTGGATGTCGATGTTCCTCTCCGGCTGCACGATGAACATGTGCCGCTGGCGCTGGTCCTTGAACTTCTCGGATGCGTGCAGCGAGAGCCCGGTCGCGCCGGCTTGGTTGATGAGCAGGACGTCGAGCTTGCCGCTGTTGAAGCCCAGGATGGTCTCGTTGCGGCCGCGGATCGAGATCTCGCGCCCCGGGCGCAGTCGGTATATTGGCACGTCGCCCGTGTAGTCGATGAGGTGCTGGCGGCCGGTGATCTCCCCGAACGACAGCCCGGCCTTCACCACCTGCGCTTTCAGGTAATCGATCGGCGAGAGCGGGATGTCGGAGAAATCAGATTGAAGAATGTCCTCCTTGATGCTGTCCCATGCCTGCCTGGCGAACAGGCCGAGCTCATCGTCGGTGAGGCGATGGCGCTCCTTCTTGCCGAAGGCGTTGCCGATGGTGACGTCGCGCGAGCGCTCGAGGTAGCGCAGGAGCAGGTCGCGGAACGAGATGTCGACCGCGTCTCCCGTGTTCAGGCCGTGGTCCTCGACGTAGTGCTCGATGAACGAGCCCATGGTGTTCGCCACGGTCAGGACCGGCTTCTCGCCGCGCTTCACCGCCTCGAGCGCCTTCTGCGCGGCTGGCACCACCTTTAGCGCGAGGAGCATCTGGTCGACCATGTTGTGCATGATCGAGGTGAAGTTGGTCGAGTGCACCCCGGCCAAGCCGATCGAGCCGTCCTGCGTCATGGTCTTCGCCTCGGCGCGCACAGTCTTTTTCAAGGCCGCGACGGCACCTGCCTTCAACTGATCGAACTCCGCTACCCGGCGCATGATCGAGGACATGCGCTCCGCCACCTGGCGGTTGACCGGCGTGAGGATGGTGTTGTAGGTGACTCCGGCAAAGGAACGCTCGCGCCGAATGTATTGCCCGGCCTTCGCGAGCATGGCGGCGACCACCTGCTGCAGCGGCACGCCGCCGGCGCGGATCGCCGCCGGCAGCGCCGCGGAATTCTCTACGGCGAGCCCCATGTCCGTCTTGAAATACAGGTCCATCACCTCGGGGCGCTTGGCATAGGTCGCCGAGGAGTAGAAGACGGACTCGGCCATACGGGCGATGCCGCGCGCGAAGTCGGCGCGCGTCGGGTCGCGCTTGATGATCTCCTGCTTGGCCTGCACGTTCCCGCCGGCGTTGTGCGACTCGTCGAAGATCACCACCCCGCCGCGCGAGAACGCTTCCAGGAAGTCCATGCGCGCGGTGCGCTGGCCGCCCTTGATCGTCTGCATCTGGCTGTACGTGGTGAAAATCACGTCGTAGTCGCCCAGCGAGCCCTTCGCGATGAGCTCCTGCAGATGGGCGTTGTGGTCCTTGCCAGACTTCGCCTTGAGGACGACCGACCCGTCATCGGTGAGAGGGATGGACTCGCCCGCGTTCGTCATCACCGGGGTCACGTCCGGCATGCCGATGTCCGCGAGATCCCGGTAGATGTCCTTGTAGAGGTTCGGCTTCTCGGTGACGAAGATGGGGGTCTTGCCGTTCTTCTGCGCCCAGCGGATCACGCCGGCGACGACCCTTCCTTTCCCGACTCCCGTAGCGTCGCCGATGATGTAGCCCGCGCCGCCTTTCATGGCGTCGAGCGCTTGCGCCAAGGCGTCGACCTGCTCGGCGCTGAAGTAGCGCCCGAGCTTGGCGGGCGCATAGTCGAGTTCCTTCGCCACGTACTGGTCGAGATCCCCGACCTTCTCCTTCAGCGCATTGAGCGAGCCGGCGATCGAGTCCTTCATGTTCACCGGGACGAGCGTGCCGATCGCATCGACGCCGGACCTGGGCTCGTAGGCGGTCTGGTGCTCGGTCTCGAGTTCCTTCGGGCGCACCGGCGCGCGCGGTTGCTCTTCCTCTATCTGGATGGTTCCGGCCCGCAATTCTTCGACGAACCGCACCACGTAGGGCTTCATGCGGTTGATCGCCTCGGCCGTCATGGCGGCCTTCTCGCGCAGGTAGATCAGGAGCAGCCGGATTGCTTCGCGGATGTCCTGCCCGGCCTGCTTGAAGTGCTGGACGCCGGCGAGCAAGAAGGGCTTCGCCTTGGCGTAGGTCTCCTCGTCGAACTGCAGGCCGGAGCCGAGGCGCCCCTTGCCGCCGAAGAGCTGCTCGAGGCCCTTGGCGATGTCCTCGATGCCAGCGCCGGTCTCGCGCGCTGCGCTGGCTGCCGCCTCACCGGCGGTGCGTGGGGGTGCTTTCTCGACGTCGCCGAAGAGCTTGGCGAACTCCTCGTCGAAGATCTGGCCTACATCAGCCTGTTCACCAGCTCCTCGAGGCTGTCCGCGCTCGACACGTTCTCCGCCTTCAGCTCGCGCACCCGCAGTAGGTCCGGCAGCACCGGGTTGTCCTCGAACAGGTCCGCCACGAACTGGTCCGGGTCCTCCAGGTCCACGCTCGACGGCAGTAGGTCCGAGGTCGCCAGGAGCGACTGGACGCGCTTCATCTCGAGCGCCGGCGCCGAGCTCGCCGCGAGCAGCGCCCTCGCCCTGTCGGCGATCTTCTGCACTTCGTGCTGCGTACCCAGCATCGAGCTTCTCCTCAAGCGCCCCCCACGACTCGTACATGAGGGGCAGGTCCGCCGCCGGCAAGCCCTTTGCGGACTTCCCGCGGCCGCGGATCACCACCACGTCCACCGGCCAGGCGGCCCCCTGCTTCGAGTACAGGTCGCCCGCGACCGTGAAGTGGTCGACCACATTGTAGTCCCGGTACAGGGTGAAATAGAAGGCCCGCAGGTGCTTCCCGTTGTAGGCTTCGGCGCGCGTCTCCCCCTTCTTCATGTCGTGCGGCGCCGCAACAATGAGCACCGTACGGCCGTCGTCCTTCATGGCCTCGAGGGCCTTCAGGCTGATCGCGTGGTCGATCTGGGTGGTCGTGTAGCTGTCGTCGATCTTCCAACGCTTGTTGAAAAACTTGCCGCCGCTCTCGTCCTTCACGTAGCCGAAGGGCGGGTTGGCGATGACGACGTCGAAATTGCGCTTGCTCGGCCCCTGCTCCGAGGCGTCGAACGACTTCACGATCGCGAATCCCTGCGTCTTGAGCACCTCGTAGCGCTCGTCGTTCAACTCGTTGGCGGAGACCTTGGCCAGCGCTGCATCGATGAGCAGTATGCCGTTGCCGGCGGTCGGCTCGTAGACGGTCGTGTCCTTGCCGATGCCGGCGAGCCGTGAGGCGAGGAACGCGAGTGGCACCGGCGTCGAGTACGCCTGCTCTCGGATCGACGTCGAGGTGCGCACGGCGAGGTTGGGCTGTCGGTTGTAAAGCTCGACCAGCGCGGCGTAGATCTCCTTGTCGGTCGCGCCGCGCGCGCGCATCTGCGAGATCAGTTTGCGCGCGGCGAGCACCACGCCCAGCTCGATCGCTTCGTCGAGTTGCTTCGCGCGCGCAGTGCCCGCGCCCAGCTTGGCGTCTATGATCTCCGCCCCCCAGGCGCGCGCCTCGGTGATCGTCTTGAATCCGTCGCGCTGCAGTTTTTCGGCCGCGCGCTCGGCGAGGCGCCTTACTTCCGCGCTTGGGAGAGGAGCCTCGGCCCGCGGTGCTTCCGCTTGCTCTTCCGCGGCGCGCCCTCCGGGTGGGCGCTGCTCATCGGCCTTGACGGGTGCCGGCTGTTGTAGATCGCGGCCGCCCGGCTTTTCGCCTCCTTCTCCGGTACGCCCTTCGCCTTCAACTTGTCCCTGATCGCTTCGTACTGCGCCGGCATCGGTCTTCTCCTTCTTCGCTTTGGCGGCGCCCTCGAGTTCGCTGACGCCTTCGTCTTCGGTCGGTTCCGTGTGCTTGCCCCACTGCACGATCGGCTTCGCGAGTTTGCCCTGCGAGCGCGCGAATACGTGCCAGCCGTTCTTCACGTGCATGTAGCTCTTGCCGTAGGGCTGGCGTTCCCAGCCGCGCTCCTCGAGGAATTTCTCGAAGCCGGCGATGTCGTCGTCAGGAAGTTGCGTCGCGTTGCCCTTGGCGGTGCGGCTGATCTCCGATTCGATCTCGCGGAGCAGGTCCGCATGCGTCTGCACCTCGGCGGCCGGCAGTGTCGTGTCCGCGGTCTCCAGCCACTCGTGGAACTCACTGAGCTCCATGCGCGTCACCGCCGCAAGGCCGCGCCACCCTGGCGTGTAGTTGGCCATGTACGCGCGCCGTGCCTCTTCCTCGGAGGCGAAGCCGATCATGACCTTGTGCTCGTCGAAGTGGCCGTTACCGGGCTTTCGTTGGTCGATCACGTAGATCGGCGCGTCGTCCGGGATCTGCTCCGGCGTTCCCGGCTTGATGAAGGCGTCGATGTGGTCCTTGTCCTTGCCCTTCGTGCCGCGGATGTAGCCGTAGTGCTGCTTCAGCACCGGCCATTCCGGGCGGCGCTTGGAGCCCTCCGGGTTCTCGATCGAGATGTCGAGCCCGCCGATGCGCACGTGGCCCTTCTGGTAGTTGCCGGCCTCTTTCTGCGGTTCGGTCGGTTGCGGCAGCTCGTTGGCCGGGCTCGTCGCCGCGGCGTGCGCGGCTTCGTCGACCGGCGACTCGAAGATCTGCTTCAGGCCGGCGGCCGCCTCCTCGAGGCCGCCGGGCGCCACCGCAGGCCGAGAACCAGGAGGAGGAGGAGGTTCAGCGGGCCGTGGCGGCGCCGGCGGCTTTTCGGCTGCCTGCGGAGGCAATTGGGTAGAAATGGGCGGCTGCTCACTGATCACCTGTAGTGCTGTTTCCGCCGGTTTCTCAGCTACTTGCGGCTGAACTACTTGCAAGGCTGGCGTCTCCGCCTGCGGTATCTGGGTGGAAATCGGTGCGGCAGGCGCGGCAGTGGGCTCAGGCGGCGCGCCGAGGGCCTCAGCGGGCTCCTCGAGGCCGCGCACCGCGGACACGTCGATGTCGCGCGCGCCGGGCTCCAGCGGCACGGCAGGCCCGCCCGCGGGCGGCGCCGGCGGCACGACTTCCTCGCCGGCGATCATCCGGGAGAGCGCGGCAGGATCCTCCGTGGAGACCGGCGCTTGCGGCGGCGCAGCAGGCTGGGCCTCGGTGACCCTGCCTTGCTCTGCCGCCGCGCCCACCGTGCCGTACACCGTGCCCGCGACGGCGCCGGCGATCAGCGCCACCTTGAAGTTCTGCCACGCCTCCTGCAGCGTGATGTTCGGGTCGTAGCTCGTGTAGGCGTTGAGATCTTGAGCGAGCTGCGTGATGCCCTCCTGCCCGGCCTCCTGCCCGATCGTGTTCGCCAGGCGCTTCAAGAACGGGCTGCCGGCCTTCAAGGCCACACGGAGCGGTATGGCCTCGCCGATCCCTTCCAAGATGCTGTCGACCAGCGCCGCGCGCCGCGCGATGTCGTGGGCAGCGCCTTTGGCCGTCGCCTCCCCGTAAGTGGCACCGGCCTGGAACGCGGATCCTCCGCCGCCCGCGATCGCCATGGCGGCAACCGGATTGCGGGTCAGGATGCCTACCGAAATACCCATAAGAGTCGGCGGAGCGCTCTGCACGAACGACCACACCCCCTGTTGCAGGTCGCTCATCTCGCCGACCGGCTGCACCAGCTCGAGATCCTTGCGGGTCTGCTCGGCCCACCGCTTGTAGTTCTCGCCCGCAGCGCGCGCCTGCTCGGTCATCGCGCGCAGCCGCGCCGCGCGCGCGCCGGTCGGCGCAGTCTGGCCTGGCAGCGTCTCCTCGGAGAGCGGGTCCCGGTGGCGGAGGATCTCCTGGCGCGGGCTGTAGGTCGCGGCGCGCTGCGCCGGCGACAGGCCCGTCAGGATCTCCTCCTCGGTCTGGCGAGCGGCCTCCTCGAAGCTCATTGCCCCGAGGTTCGCCACCGCGTTCTTGCCCGCGGCGACCATGCCAGCAGGGGCGTTGCTGAGCACGCCCTGCTCGCCGAACCAGTCGGCCTCGGCAGATCCCGTTTCCTGCTGAGCGCGCAGCCGCGCAGGCATCGCTGCGGGCGGCGGCGCGACGGTCTCGGCTTGGGGCGGCGCCGGCGCCGGCACGGCAGCCTCCCCAGAGATGTCCGGGAGGTCGGTCGGCGCGCGCCGCGCATCGAGCGACTGGCTCACCGCCTCGCCTGCCGCACTCACCAGCGCGCCGGCGCGGCGCATGAGCGAGGGCTTCGTGCGCTCGTCGAACTCCTTGCGGGCCTGCTCGAGCTCTGGCGTGGGCACGCGCGGCGAGACGACGTCCCGCCAGAACGACATGCGCACCGACTCCTGGCCGGCGCCGTCGAGCGCTTGGTACTTGGGCGAGGCTTCGACCTGCGACCACTTCGGGATCTGCTCCGGTGCAGGCTGCACGCCGATCGGCTTCCCGGTCGCCGCGATCTCGCGATCGAGAGAAGCCTGGTGCTCAGGAGCGGTCGCCTCGGAGCGCTCGCCGTTCAGGATCTCAAGGCGCCGGCGCGCGGCCGCCTCGCGCTCCTCCGGCGACTCGCGCGGGAAGTCCGCAGGCGTAGCCACGGACGACAAGCGCCGCGGCTTCGGGACCGGCGGCTCGACCTCGAGCGGGATGATCTCGGCCATCTACTGCAGCACGTCGCGCCAGCTTGGGCCACCTGCGGGTCCGTTCGGATTCGGATCTCCGGCGCCTGCCTTCTCGCGCGCAATTTCCTCACGGGCCCGTTTGAGCGCCGCCTTGGCGATGTCGCTCGCCGTCACCTGATCCATGCGCTTGCCGGAACTTCTCGCCTTCTGGAGCTCCTGCTCGACGATCGGCTGGGTGCGCTCGAAAAGCGGCATGTTGTCGGGCTTCATCACCTGCCCCAGCACGTTCGGAGTGAGCCCCAGCGCGTCCTTGATGTAGCGATGCGAATCGTCGCGCGCGGCGTTGAGAACGTCGGCCCAGCGCTTGTCGTCGCCGGCGGCCGCTGTCGTCGCGGCGCGCCTCTCGGCCGGGTCCGGCGCCGTGATGACCGGCTCGGCCGTGAGTTCGCCTGCCGGCCCGGTGCGGGTTTGGTAGACGCTCTCGCCCTTGCTCAGCTTCAGCGTGGAGCTCGAGGCTCGCCGCCACATGTTGTCGAGGAGCTGGCGCGAATACTTCAGGTCCCGTCCCTGCTTGTCCTTCGCGATGGCGCCCGTTTTGTCGAGCAGGAAGATCGTCTTGCCGTCTGCACTCTGCCCGATGTCGACTACCTGTACGCCAGGCAACGTGACACTGGAAGCGTTGAACGCATCGATCGCGGCCTTTTTGTTGCCGGAAAGGACGTGCCCCCACATCAAAGCGCCTACCTGCGCATCAGTCTCGGCGCCCTTGCGGCGCAGTTCATTGAACTTCTGATCGGCCTCGAGCTCCTGGGCGGAAAGGCCCTTCTTTCGGATGGCCTCGATTTGCGGCAGGGTCTCGAACTTGTAAGTCGCCTCGCGCTCGGCGATCGCCCCGTCGATCGCCTCCTTCATCACCTTCGCCGCCCGATCCGGCCGGCCCTTCTTGATCCAATACTGACGCTGGGCCTCGGCCTGCTGCAGCCACAGCGCGCCGCTCGCTGGAGCACCAGCCGGCGCCGTGGGCGCCGCCTCCTCGGACGTACCGCCTGGCGCACCGGCTGCCGCAAGGGTGCGCAATGGTTGCCCGCTGGTGTCCTGCACAGGTTGCCCTGTGGCGCTTACGGCTTCACCGGCGGCCGCCTCGCGCGCGCCGGCCTCTTCCTCGATGCCGCGCTTGAACTCCCCGTGCTCGATGTCGGCACGCTCCGTTTCGCGGCCGTAGCGCACATCCTCGCGGCCCTGGAGGATCTTTTTTCGCTGGCGCGCGACCTCGGCGTCCTGACCCTGCAGCGCGCCCTGGTACACCGTTGCAGCGCCGCCCAGGCTTCTCAGAAGATTCGCCATGACGTTCTCCTACGCGACCGCTCTCAACCGCCGCGGCGATCCGGTCGGGATGATGATCGCCGTACCCTCGTTTACTTCGGCAAGCAGCCGCGGCCCATACTTCCTGACCGTGTCGGCCTTGATGACGAATTCCCCACCCTCGGCCTCGATCGGCACTCCGCCCTCTGGGTGGGACGGCCCGCGCACCTCGCCGCCCTTCTCGAAGTCGGCGTATCCAGAGTTGACGAATGGCGTCGAGTTGTAGGAATTGGACAGCGCCGTTTGCGGTGGCACGGTGCTCGCGGGCTTGAAGAAGCGCTCGCCGATGCCCCCAATTGCTTGGCCGATCGCCGTCCGCGCAGTTTGGTCCTGCTGATACTGCTGACCGGCGATGGTGTTCAGTGTGCCGGCGGCCGAAAGCAGATTCCTGGAAGGGTCCGTGGTCGAGACGTTCGGATTGAAGCCACGCGCCTGTCCTGCCACCCGGATGCGCTGTTCCTGGCCGCGCACCCGTTCGCCCTCGCGCGCATGGGTAGCGGCGCTGGCGAGCGTGGCGGCGTTCGCGGCGTCCGCCGATCGGCTCCCAGCCGTGTAGGCCGGGTCGCCAGGCTTGATCCCGAGCGAGGTCAACGTGCGCGCGCGGGTGGCCCCGGTCGCGTCGATCGCGGCGTGGGCATCGGAAGCAGCGCGGGCGGCAGCCGCGTCCTGCTCCTCTTGCAAACCGGCGACCGCAGCCTCGTCGATGACCTGGAGCTGAAGCGGGAGCTCCTTCTGCGCAAGCTCTTCGCCGCGGCCGATCGCCGCGATGCCGGCCTCGAGCCCTCGCTTGCGGAATGGCTCCTCCATGGCGAACTGGCGCTCCGTCAATTCAACGCTCCGTAGTGCTGACTGTTCAGATGCCGTACCGGCGCTGCTGCCGCCGCCGCCGCTTCCAGACGCGATGACGGCACCAGCAACGATTGCGAAACTTGTGGGGTCACACATGGCCTACCTCCGTGATGTACAAGCGGTAGAGCGGCCGAAAACCTGCGGCCGTCAGGAATTCATCGCCCTTGTCAGCGCGCTCTGTCGAGAGGCGGTTGATCGCAAAGATCAGGTAGTCACAGCAATTTTCGGCCGCCCACTTTTTCGCAGCACTGACCAAGGCAGACGCAGCACCGGGAGACTTCTTCTTCACGTACCATAGATACTCGCTCGCATAGTTGGCCGTCTTGCACATGCCCCAGCCATGACGGATAAGCCCTAGCACGCCGATCAGCTCGTCATCTTTCAGGAGAACGAGTGTCGTCGATGCTGGGTTCGAGGCCATGGTCGCGAAGGTCTCGATCAGCTTCTCCGGGATCGGGTCGAATTTCAGCCCGTCCGGGTTCATTTCGGCGATCCACTCCTCCATGAGCGGGCGGAAGCGCTCGAAGTCGGAAGGGTCCGCCTTGCGCACATGGAACGTCACGAGCCCACCTGTTCACCGCGAAGCTGCGCCACGAGATAGTTGTATGCCGTGGTCAGGTTCTCGAGGTCCTCGACGGCCTTGTCGAATTCCGCTTTTGTCGGTGGATCGACTGCGGCCACGGCAGATTGCTGCTCGACATCGGCCACGCGCATATCACCGAACTTCACCGCCTGCGAGAGTTTGTCGATGCCACGCAACCCGGCGAGCGAATCGAGGTTCTGCTTGATCGCCTGCAGGATAGGGGTCAACCCATGCGGCAAGCCGCTCGGGATCTCCGGGATCTGGGCAAAGCGGCTCATACGCGCTCCAGGGATTTGACCGTCTCGCCGAGCACCACACGATGGACGACGACGTTACCAGCGAGCCCTATCTCGACCGTATCCACCTTGTAGCCGTCTTTCAAACGAAACGGCTTCTTGAGGTTCGTGATGTTCCTGCTGAAGCGGAGCTTGCGGTCTGCAAACAGCGTGAAGGTCAATTGCTGCAGGCCAGCGGTCGACGGCGCCGTCTGCAGCAAACTCCCATTCAAGACCATCTCATTGAGAACGACGCTGTGCATGTCGCCATTCGTCTCCCCGGCCGGGATCGCGCTATTCGCGGCGATGATCGAAGCGGCGAGCGCCTCGATCTCCGCTACCTCGCCCGCGCTCAGGTCGAACTCCGCATCGACCTTCGCCGCGCCGTAGTTGGCTGGCTTTGGCAACACGATCACCTTGGAGCGGTAGTCCATGATGAGACGGATGGCCATATCCGCGTCCCACTGTTTGATCTCGTTGCCGTGCAGAACGTAGAGATCTCCGGTCCGCTTGTCGTAATACCCGCCCACGATCGGGATGTTGGAGGTGGCAAGGCCGCCAATGTTGTTCTCGCGATCGAGGAGGAACGTACCGCCGACATCATTCCCATCGTCATCCTGGCCGGAAGTGAACGCACCGAAGTAGCGATCGGCGAACTGAAACGCGCGTAGCGTGGACGGGAAGATCGCCGCCCAAGTGTCGCGATCATGGTAGGGGACAGTCGCAACGGTCGTGCCGCCTTCGCTCACCATCACGAGGCCCTCGGCCGACGGATAGAACACTGCGTATCCGAGGCTCACCATGCCGCGCTTCGAGAGGCACGGATGATTGATCTTGGTCAGTTTGTTCTCGGCCATCGTGGCTGGGTGCGACCCGGAATAGACGACCGGGTTGCCATTGGTGCCGATCACGAGGCTCGCGCCCACGACGCCAGTCCCGACACCTGAAAACGGCATCGTGCGGCGATACTTCTCTGGCCAGGCGTGCGTGAAATAGGGCTCGCTGAAACACACTTCGTTGCTCGAGACCCCGGCGAGGATGCCGTTGCCCATGTCGACGATGGCCTTCATATCGATAGGCGGCATGTCCCAATCGAGGCTGGGAATCGCCTCGTTCAGCGCAACCGCTGCATCGGTCTCGGTGTCGGCGTAGGTCGTATCCACCTCATCTATTTCGGCGACGAAGCGATAAAACGCTCCGGCGTTGCCGATGACGGTGCGGTAGATCCGCTTCTTGAGAACGTCGTGGTTCGTCTTCGCGGTGATGGTCCCGGTCGCAGGCGAGGCCGGCGTGCCGCTCACCGTGTAGCTGAACTGCGTATCGGAGATCCGCGTGATCTCGAACGTGCCGTTGTATTCGGTCTCGACTGCTCCTGCGATGATGACGCGGTCTTTGTCGGTAAACCAGTTCACATAGCCGGCCGGAATCGTCACCGTCGCTACTGCCCCTACCCGGGTGATCGACGAGACCGGCACCACCCAGCGCGGGATACTGGTGAGATTGATCGTCTCCCCGGACATCGCGGAGATGATGGCCGAAGGCGTGGACGGCGCGCTCTCGTCAGTCTTGCCGCTCGCCCAGGCGTGGACGAAAGTCACAAGGTAGACGCGATCGCGCGCCGTGCCGGATCCTCCGCCGCCAGAAGCCAGGCTCGGTGCGGTGATCGGCGCAGGCACGCCCAGGCGCCACCAGTCCGTGGGCTTCGGAGTCCCGCCAGTGGCGAGTGTGAAATCGGTGGTCTTCGGCGAGCCGTAGCCGGTGAAGCAAATCCGCTGCGTGATGTCGCCGGCGATCAGGGACTCGACCACGTCTACGTCCTCGACCCATTCCAGCCACACGAGGGCCCCACCGCTGTCGCGCATCGGGTAGATCGACTGCACCGTGCCGCTCTTCGCCAGGCCGGATGCCGTCTTCATCCCAAACCACGGTTTCAGCTTCCCGTCGAAGAGCTTGCAGTTGAACGCCTGCTGCGCGTACCCGGCCGGCAGCAGGCGAGGGCTGAACTTCGGCGCCTCGCCGCGGAAGAAGTCCAGGACGATCGGGTCGGCCATCAGGGTGCCAGCGCCTTCAATTCCGCTGCCAGGGCGATCGTGCGCTCCGCATCCGCGATCCTGTTGTCCAACATCTTCTTCATCGCCGCCGGGATGTCTTCGGGCGCCGTGACCTCGATCAAGGGGGCGAGCTCGGTGTCGATGATGTTGGTGCGGTGGGCATTGAGGATGGTGTACTGCACCGCCCCGCGAACGATTTCCAGAATGAGGGCTTTCTCGAGGCTCATGGCTTGGCTTTCCTTTCGCTCTCTGCCAGCTCGTTCTCGAGCAGGTTGAGTAGCAGTTCAACCGCTTTGGCTTGATTCTCGGCCTTGGCGATGTCGCCCAGGTCGAGCGCCGTCTGCGCCTTGGCGATGGCGTCCCTGTGCTCCTTCACCTTGATCAGCTTCAGCGCGGCCTCCTTGGGTGTGATGACGTCGCGATTCATCTTCGACACGATGTCGTCCACCATGGCCAAGGCGAGCAGCGTCGCCTCATTGATGACGTTCTGCACTTGCTGGGCTGGCGCCGAGAGCTGCTTGGAGACCGGGATCTCGGCTGGCTTGGGCTGCATGATGCCGCAGCCGCCCAGCGCCATGCTTGCGCACAGCGCCAGGGCGGTAAGTAGTTTGGAGGCTTTCATGTGCCCTCCGCTACTTCACCGAGCTCACGCCAGCACGCAGCGTGGCCAGTCCAAGCCCTTCCAGCGAACGCACCACGGTATCGGCCAGAGACAGCTCGCCGGTCAGGAATGCGACTACGGCGCTGACCACTACACCAACAGCGACGACGTACGTTTTCTTGCCAGATAGAAATTGCATGACTACCTCCTTGTAGCTATGGATAGAACGTGCGCTTGCCGGAGCCAGGCGCGCGCGTGGTCAGGTGCGTCCAACCCGGCGTTGCGGTCGGGTGCTCCCTGTAAAGACCGTACTGCTCGAGCTTCGTGTTTCCGCCATCGCCGACCTCGAACTTGTCGAGCCAATTGTCCAGCCGGTCCTTGGGGTCGAAAGGATCGACACCAGTCGCTCCACGATGACTCGAAAGTTTGCCGCCCGTACGGGAACCTGGCGTGCGAAAGCCGCCATCGCCGTCGCCACCATTCTTGCCGCTGATCTCGGTCCCGGTGTCCGGGTCGATCTCGCGCTCGAACTCGCCGGCTGTCACGGCTTCGTCGATCAGGGCATTGGAGCGCCGGATCAGATCCTCGGCGGCCGCCGACTGTTCGGGGCTGTGCGGCTTGCGGAAATAGTCCTCGCTTGACATCATCTTTACTTACCTCTCTGCACTTTGCGCATGTTCTCGAGACGGCCACGGAGATAGTTCAGGTGGTTGATCTCCGCAGCGGTCAAATTCTCCTTTCGCTCGAGCGCCGCGATCTGCGCGACCAGATCCTCCATCTGCTTGTCGAGCAGGTAGTCCACCTGGGCGCCGACCAGCAGGATCTCCTGCTTGCTGGCGAAGTTATCTGCCAAGTAGCCGCGCGCGTGCCAGCCGCCAAACGCGAGCCCGGCGACCAGAAGGGACAGCAGCCCGGTGAGTAACTTGCTAATCATGGTCAGCCTCCTTTGCTCTGCTGGGACATCTGCCGCACCGCCTCGACGCGCTTTTCAACTTCGTCCCGCGTCGGGCGTTTGCCCAGCTCGGTCAAGAGCGACGTGTGGATGCCGTGCAGCGTGGTGGTCTGCTCCTTGAGCGCGCCGAGTACCTCGTGGTGCATATCGACATCACGCTGGATGTGACCGTTGAGATCCGCGTACACGCCCCTGATGTCCTCGCGGCGGTGGTCCTCGGCCTGCGCCGCTGCTTCAGCGGCCGCGCGCGCGTGCTCGTGCGCCATGTTGATGCGCTTGCTGAGGCCGCTGTAGACCTGCCTGCTCAGCCAGCCAAGCACCACGAGGATGCCAGCAGCCACGGAGCCGACGAATCCGCTGTGCTGCTCGGCTGATTTCAGGAGGGCGATGATGTCCATTTAGGCTGTACCGCCGTTCATCAGTTAGTCACCGTTGGCGATGAGGGCTTGCCATTCCCGGTGATCGGCGTATGTTCCTGTGGCATGAGGCTAGTTATCATGCTGTCCTTGATCGTTTCTGGCTGCGCGTCCGCACCGTATTGGGAACGCACATGGGAAGGCGCACTCACCACGAGAATCATCTACGTCGACGTGATCGCGGGCAGCGGGGATTGGGGCCACGTCAACGGTTGGGCGTCGTGCGACAAGATCAAGCGTCATTGCGACCTGTTCATCTACTCCGGCGCACAGAATCGGCAATGCACCGAAGCGCATGAGCGGAAACACGCGGCCGGATTCGATCATCCGAAGCATCGCGCCAGTCTAGATTGCGTGTTCATGCGGGCTTTCTAGTCGCTCGGGCTCGTCGAGGCAGCGTCGAGCGTGCCGGTGATCGTCCAAGGCCCCCCGCCAGTACCTCGATTGATTGCAAAGTTCGCTACTGCCTCTCCGTCGTTCAAATGATGGTAGATGAGCGGCGCAGTTCCAGTTGGCGACGCTCCAGTTGTTCCTAGACCTACAGGCTTACCAATCGCAGAGATGAATCTGCGACGATTGGCGACGACGGAGAAATCTAGGTATTGGCCAGGAGCGAAATAAAACTCAGCCAGACAGCCATTTATCCTATTGAAAGTGGGCGGGAAAACTCCTATCCACCAGTCACCAACCGTGTAATCTATCGTGTCGTTTGTCAGTGTAGTGACCGTGAGATCACTGGCATCATTCGTATAAAGATGCGCAGCGGCAGCAGCTAAATCCCACGAGCACAAGAAATGCCACCATGTTGCGCCCGATGAGTAACTGGCTGTACTGGTAATGTCGAGGATATTGGTGGCAGAGGTATTCCGAGCGACTACTCGTATAGGAGAAGAACCTCCCCAATTGGCGAAGAACCTCACCGTGCCGCCACCTAAGGTTGTCTCTCCGTTAATGAAATTGCCAACCTGATTGGCATCAAAACGAACCCAAAACGACAGGATTCCGGTTTTACTGTCTAACGCGCCTGTTAAACCAGCGCCGAGTCGCATGTTGTCGTTGAAGCCGTCGAAGTCGGCAGCATCTATCTTGAACGGGGTCTTCATAAACCCCATCGGCGTGAAGAACCCGCGCTGCTTGAACCACGAGCGCGGCATGCTTCTACTGCGCGGCGGCGTCCAGAGCTTGCGGTCAGGCTTCAGGATCATTGGAGGGCCTGCACTTGGAGCAAGGAGCCCGCGGCGCCGATGCTGATGTGACACCTGAACTTGTGGCCGTTCGTAGTGGTGAAGGCATCGCCGGTGACGAAGGTAAAGCCGCTCGTCGTGATCGCCCCGGCAGAGGCGTTGTTCGTGATGTCGAGGAGGTAGCTTCCTACGTTGGCCGAGGGCGCCAGCGTGTGCGCCCCGCCGTTGACGTAGTGCTGCATCGGTCGGTCGCCCGGGTCCGGCGTCACGGTGCCGGTGGTCTTCGTACCGAGATCCTTCGAGGTCACGATGACGCCGCCGCTCAAGACCTGATCCTCGGTATCCAGGCTTGCATTGTTCGGCACGTTGAGCAAGATCATGTCGGTGCCGTCGTAGTGGAGTATTCCGATGATGCCGGCCTTGATCTCTCCCGCGGTGAGCGCGCCACCACCTAATTTCTTGATCGTCTTTGCGCCATAGCTGTTCAGATTCAGCGTAGGAGCGGAGACCGTGTTCGCGTTCGGGAACTTGAAGAAGTAGATTTGATCCGTGTTGTAGCCGTTCGGCACCGGGTCGAGGTTGCCGGTGTAGGTGTCCGTGCCAGAGCCGATGACCGCGTCAATGGCCTCCTGGTCGATCGCCTCAAGCATGACGTTGCACGGGCGCAGCTCGAACCGATCACCAGCGCTGTAGGCGAGCCCCGTGGTGCCGTCCTGGCCGCGCACCGCCGTCAGCACGTCCCCGGAGAGCGCCGTCACCTTCACCACCTCGAGGTTGTTCGAGGCATCGGCGAGCGTCCCGTAGAAGTAGTCGGACGCGCCCAGCGTCGGGAAGCGTGCGCCGTGCGTCGCGGTCAGCGTGATCGAGGTCTGGCTGTTCGTGATCCCGGAGGCGAGCGTCCCGGCCGCGTTGTTCTTCGTCTTCAGTCCCATTGCGTTCTCCTTACGAGATCGTCAGCGTCCAGGTGATCGTCATGGAATCGGCCGCACCCTTGTTGACCACCGAGAACGTCGACCGATTCGTCATGACGTCCTGGTAGAGCGTCAGCGTGCCGTTCGCACCTACCGCAGTGGTGTAGAAGGTGAAGGTGTCGGCGGTCGGCACGGTCTGGATCGTCGCCCCGCCGTTCAGGCCGGTGTCGGTCGCCGCGGCGATGCCGATCGCGCGGTCAACCGCCAGGCCGTGCGTGGTCTTCGTGACCGTCACCGTGTTGGTGGACCTGGTGTACGCCAGGCCGGCGGCGGCCGCGGCGGTGCCGTTGAAGAGGCCGGCCTCCACCAGAGCGCCGGTGCCAACGCCTGCGGGGAAGGTGCAGACGTAGATGGCCTCGTTGTTGCGCACCGTGGTCGAGGCGAGGGCCGTTCGGCTGGACCCCACTTCGGCGATAAGCGCTGCCTGCGCGGCGGCCGCCGCGCTGCCGTCGGTGCCAACCGCCATGTGAGTCGGGGCCGCGGTCGCCACCCCCTTGAGGCGCGAGGCAATTGTGCTCTTGCCGGAATTGACGACCAGGTTCTCGAATTCCCGGCGATCCTTCAGTTTGCCGCGCGGATCGAACAGGTCGATGCGCACGTGGCCCCTGATATTGAACGCATCTCGAATGCCGCCCGGGATCTGGCCGAGAGGCACCATGAGGCCCTGTTTGTTTTCGATGAATGCGTGGCGTTCGATCATGTCGTGCCCCTTAATTGAGCGTCAGTTCGTTCAGCGTGGCGCCATTGAGAACTGTCGGCTGGATGAGCAGCAGTGAAATCAGGTCGCTGGCGGTGATGCTGTCGGTCAACGGCTTGCCCATCTGGACCGCGAGCCAATCCGATGGCATCAGCCAATCGCCCGTATCGCTGTAGTTGAGAGCCCATTGGTTCAAGGGCGCGCCATTGATGGTGGACGTGACCCCGTCGTGGAGCTCGCGGGAAGAGTTGTGCTCCATCGACATCACATCGATCACCGCCACGGAATCCGAGAGCGCCTTTGCAATGCTGTAGGCGAGCGCGTCCAATGTCGCGGTGGAGTCTGCGAGCAATTTCTGAACATGCAAGGAAGCGATTGCGTCGCTCGAGCTCACTGAATCCGCGAACACCTTTCTGGGCTCAAGGCTGATGTGGTCAGAAGCAAAGAACGTATCCCCGGTGTCGTTGCCGTTGAGTACCCACTGATTGAGAAGCGCGCCGTTCAGCGTCGAAGTGATCCCCTCGTGGAGCTCGAGGGAGTAGACAAACTCGAATTCGATCAGGTCGCCCGCCGATACTGCATCGGCGATAGATCCCTCGCTCACCTGGAATGGCGTCGCTACATCCAGAATGACGACGAAATCGCTGAGGACCTTTTCAATATCGAACTTGTTGATCTCATCGTCGACGACCACAGTATCGAGCGGCGACACGGAACGGACGTGAACGACATCGTCCGTGACCAAGACCACATCAGCGAACTCGAGCTGCCAGATCAGGGAGCTTTCGACCAGCGATACGAAGGGCTGCCCGTACTCAACGAGCGAGATGACCGCCGCGGCGGGCGCGGCGGCGGCAATGGATGCCGCCGGCGCGACGTGGGCCGCATAGCGCGGCTTGGACGTCTCGGCCTGGGCTGCCGGGTAAACGACCTCGGCGCTCGCCGCCAGCGTGACCCACGACGCCGTGACGATGGCGGCGGCTACGGTCGCGCGAAGGCCGGCCCTCACGCGAACTCCTCACGCAACTTGAATTTCAGCAGTTCAAACACTGTCTGCACATCGCCATCGCTATGCGTGATCTCGATCTCGCCCTCATAGAGTCCGGCGTCGACGTCGAGCGCTGCGCCGTTGAACTTGAAGCGCGTCTTGCCGTCCGTACCATCGGTGACGTGCGTGCAGGCGAGCGTCGCCAGGGTCGCCGTGGTGCCGGCTTTTCGGAACTTGACCACCTCGGTCGCGCCCGCCAGGTTCATCGGGAGCCCGGTGCCCTCGTCCGTGATCGTGAGCACGATCTCGGGCCGGTTGTCGTTCCTGACGAGTTTGATCGAGGTGCCCATGGCCGTTACCCGATGTCGTAGTAGGGAACGGTGCGCAAGGGCGCATTGGCGAAGCCCTTGGCTGCATCGACGTTGTGCTTGCCAATGGCCGTGTTGAACCTGCCGAGGTTCTCATCGGCCTTGCGCGTATTGGTCCATTCCTTGCCCGGCATCGCCAGCAGGTTCGCCAGCGCACCGTAGGCGACGTCGTCGAAATGCTCGTTGAAGAAGCCTTCCTCGAAGGTAAGGGCGGTCTTGGACGGCTTCAGGGCCACCTCGATCAGCAGCCCATCCGCGATCGCGGTGTCAGGCGTCAATACGAGGCGCAACTTGCGACGGAAGTCCTTCAGGTAGTAGGCAAACGGTGTGCCGGTCTCCGTCTGCCATCCCGGGCGCTCGATGTCGAGCTGGGCAGGGCTCTTCGGATCGATCGGCGTGCCGTCGAGCGCGACGCGCAGGACTTCGTGCACCACCGTATCGTCTGGCACGTCGAACTCGTAGTCGGGTATCCCGGCCTCGACTTGCATGGGGTCCAGCTCGAGCCGGTAGGCTTTGCTGCGCTCGCAGAAGATGATCGCCGCATTGCGCACGGCGTCCTTCGCGAGCTGGTCGATGCAGCCCGGGACATACGGGAGGATCTGCGGCAGGAAGTCACTGAGGGGTTTGTTGGGCACTGGCCGCCTCCGGTTTTTCCGCTTCCTTCTTCGTCGCCTTGCCCACGCCCACGAGCACCGCGAAGCCGTCGTAGAAGAGCTTCGCGCGGTTGGAAAGAACCGCCTCGTCGTCCTTCGCCTCTGCGCGGAACACCATGTAGTGGTGCATCGCCGTGTAGTAGGTCTCCTGCACCTGCGCTGGGATCTGCGCGGCCACGTCGGCCATCTCCGCAGGGATCTCGGCCCACTGCCCGACGAGCGTCTGCGGGTCCGGCGCCTTCGGGTAGATGAAGAACTTGAGCGGGTCCTTCTCCTGGCGAATCCAATTCTCCGCCGCCGCCGCGGCGTCGTTCAGCCAGTTCGGGTTGAAGCGGTCGATGTCGCGGCGCTTGCCCTCGGTGACGACCCTGCCATCCTTCACCTGGAAGATGTCCATGAGGACGATGGCGCCCGCCGGCGCGCTCTGCAGGCAGGTCCCTGCGGTGCAGGTGATGTCGCCGATCGTGGAGAAAAGGTCCGGGCGAAGAAGGGCCAGCTCGCGCACGAAGTCGTTCGCGTACTGCGTCATCTTCGCGTCCGAGATCCGGTAGGACGGGTCGCTATCCTCGTCCTGGATCGTGTCCCGGACCTTCGAGACGATCGTCGAGAGCGCCGGCATCGCTTACTCGAGCGTGCGCGCGCTCTTGCTGGTCGCCACGGTCGGGCCCTGCCTGGCGGTATCGGCTTGGGTCTCCGTGGCGGCCTCGTTCGTGTTCTTGGTGATGTCGCCGTTGGTCTCGACCTTCGGCTTTTCCTCGCCGGCCTGGCTGACGGCGCCGGCGTCATCCACCACCGCAGCGCCCACTAGGTCCGAGGCTTTGCCGAGCTTCCAGATCTCGGTGTGGCGCAGGAGCGAAGCCGCCTTGTCGAGCGGGTAGGGTTGCACGTCGCCGGGCTTTTGCCACACGGTCTTGGTGTGGTTCACGTTGTCCGTTTTGTAGTCCTTCTTGCCGACGTAGACGATCGGCACCACCTGCTGCTGTGCTTGCGGGAGTTGCAACATGCTCGTCTCCTATTTATTAGTACACGTTCTTGTAATGTCCGTTTTGAAATGTCACTAGGCGATGGCAGTTCGCACACAGAGTTTCGAAATTCTCTTGAGCATTGTTTTTACGGTTGCCATCCTTGTGATTTATATCTAGTTGACCAATGATTTGCGGAACAAAACCACATCGTTCGCAAGAATTCTTCTTGAATCTCCTATCTCGTCTCTTCTTCTTCCAGCTACCCGGCCTTTTAGCCTTCCAGCCTTTGCTGCACCTCCAACCATGGCCGACAAAAAGCTCGCCTTTGTGCTTCTTGTAAGCATTCGACCTAATGCTGACTGGTCCACAGTGGGCACAAACTGCTCTACGATTTTCTTCATCAATCGCGCTCAATCTATGAACCCTATGAACCAACTGAGTCATTGAAATTGGGTGGCCCTTATTAGGGGCCACCCTCCTTGTTTCCCATTACGCCGCGGCCGCGTCGCCCGCTGCTACCCAGGCCAAACCGTTGAACATGGCCTCGATGAACCCGTTGGCCGATGCCTGGATCACGCCGATCGCCGAACCGCCGGCAGCCGTACCGTTGTTCACGGTGACGGTGAACGCCCCCGGCGTGCCCGAGTTGCGGACCAGCCGGAAGCGATCGTTTCGCCTCGCGTTCCTGACGTTCACCCCGACGACCACGTTGCCCGACAAGTTGTGTGTCAGGGCGTAGAGCTCGGGATGCACATCGCCAGGGAAAAGATCGAGGTTGCCGGTCGCGTGGGACGAGTCGACCTGGATGCCGGCGAGCTTGGCGGCGCTGATGACTTGCACCTTGCCGTTTTCGCGAATCTGCATGTCGGCCTCCTTAGTTGTTGGCCGGCCAGCCCACCGTCACGCTGATGGCGCCGGACGTCCACGCGGAGACGTTCGCCCGGTGTTTCGGGTAAACGTCATCGAGCTCGATGTCCTTCTCCTCGGCGGAGGACGACGTCGCCTCCGAATGCAGGTCGGTCCAGTTGGTGCCGTCCACCGAGCCTTGGATCTTCGCCGTGGCTGTGCCGCTTGCCATGGAGATGTGGAAGATCTTCTTGCCCGGGGGAAGCGAGACCGGCTGGCTGAGGGTGATGGCCACCACCGCGGAAAGGAGCAGTTGGGTCTTCACTTGCGAGTTGTAGTTCATGGCGTCTCCCGTTTACTTCGTGCCCGTCGCCTCGCCGCTCATGACCGAAGTGAGCTTGGGCGAACCAGTGAAGTTCGCACCTCCCACGGTCACGGTGACGTAGACGTCGAAGTCGAAGGTGATGGGATGGGCCGCCGAGCGGAATACGCCCGCCGCGGCTGCCACGTCGATGCCGGTGCCCCAGAAGTCGTCGACGGCCGAAGGACCGAGCGACGGGTCCACGGGGGCGTAGCCCAGCTTGGCCGTGACGCTCGTGCCGCAGTCGTCGAAGACGAGCTTCGCCTCGTCGACGCGCGCACCAGCGGGAAGCCGCTGGATGCGCAGAACGTCGGCGTTGAGGACGCCCGCCTTCGTGAACGACTTCGACCAGACCGACAGGTTGCCGTACTCGCCGGCGTGGGGGACCTGTTGAACCAGGCTATCGTTGTCAATCGTTGGCATTGTCTTTTCTCCTTACAGCAGCGCCTTACCGGCCGCAGAGTTGGGATCGGGCGCATAGGAGTCGACCACGGCCACGCCGTGATCGGTGGTCTTCTGCGTTGCCCCCGTGAGCACCAGGAAGCGGTTCTTCGCGCAACCGCCCATCCCGGCGACCGAGGTCTCGACCGCGTTGTCGTGGTCGACACGCTCCTCGTGCCAGGAATAGTGGTAGTCCGAAGCGCCGTGAATCCCGTATGCCTTGGATTCGGCTTGCGCGCCCATGAGCAGCGCCCTGTCGGTATCCACCGCGCAGGTTGCCGTCGTCGTCGCGAACACGTCCGCGTTCGTCGCCACCGTCACCACCTCGCCCGCCGCGAAGCGGACAGCGATGCGCTTGATGGGCCGAACGAGGATGCCCGCCCAGATCCCGACGTCGCCGAAAAACAGCGGATGCCTGGACCCCTCGAAGCGCTTGTAGGCGTTCGAGAGGAACGTGCGCCAGGCTTTTTCCCCGGTGCGCGTCTGCAGGTAGTGCCACTGCCTCCACGTGACAAGCAGGAGCCAGATGGGGTCGTCCCACCCGTACTTGTCCTCCTTGACCCGGATGGGTTGCAGGGGGACGTCGGACTCGTGCATCGTCGCCGCAAGGCGGTCGATGGTCGGCAGGTCCAGCAGGTCCGCAGAGTCCAGATTCGCGAGGCCCGTCGCGTCGCCGGCGTAGAAATGCCGGTTGAACGTGGGGGCCAACACCGAATTCACCATGATGCTGGCGAAATCTGGATCGCTCGCAAGAGGCACGATCCAGTCGGCGTTGTTCTGGCTACCGCGGGCACCGGCCAGGTGGACGTAGCCGATCTGGTCTTCCATCCTGGTTGCCCAGCCGCCAAGCGACGCCATGGCGATGCCGCGCAGGTTGTGCACGGTACGCTTCTGGGTCATCCGCCCGCCGGAATCCACACCGCCGCGGTACTGGTCGATGCGAATTTCCATCGTCGAGCTGGTCAGCGACATCATCTTGCCGGCGATCTTCTTGTCGCCCATCACCGGCTTGCCCTGCACGATGTTGAACAGGTCCACCGAGACGAGATCTCCGGCCCCCTTGGTGAGGTCGGTGATCTTGACGATCGGGTAATCGGGGCTGGTCTGCCCCTTCAGCTTGGCTTCCGCGTCGGATTGCTTGGGCGCCGGGCCCGAAAGCAGGTTCATGAACCCGGGCTGCTGCTGCACCGTGGCGAACAGTGCCGCACCGAACACCTTTCTTGCGAGCGGAGAGCCGATTGGGATTTGCGTCGGCATTGCCGTTTACTCCTAAAAATGGATGTGGTTAGAGCCTCGCCAGTTGCTCCTGGATCTTCTCCGGCGTCATGCCCATGAACCTGTTGCCGATTTCAACGGCCGAGAGGTTCTCGAGCGATTCCGACGGGGTCGACGGGGGCTTGCCAGCGGGCAGATCGGAAAGCGAATTGGGCGCCGTGGGCTTGGTGCCCGCGACGATCGCATCCGCCTTCTCCTGTTCGGTTCTCTTGTCCTCGGGCGATGGGTCGGGCGGGGTGGCAGGCAGACCGATTTCCTGCTTCACGCGCTTGACCACTTCCTTGTACCGGGCAACGTCGTCTGTCAGAAGCTCGGGATGGGCGTCCATGAACGCCTTGTCCTTGAAGAGATCTCCCTCGACGGCTTGCGCGCGGGCGAAGAGGTAGGGCGTCTTTTCACGCCATCCCTGCAGCTCCGGCACCTGGCCGATCAGGCTCTCGACTTCGGACTCGACATCCTGAGTACGCTCGCGTTCGGCACTGCCGATGCGCTTCTCAACGGCATCGAGTTTCCCGATGGCGTGCTTGAAGAGCGCCTGCTGTGCCTCGACGGCCTTGGCGATCGTCGGGAACTCGGACTTGAGCGTATCCATCAGCTCCTTGGGGAGCTCCATGGTCACGGGCGCATCCGCGGGCTTCGCGCCGCCGGCTTCGAGGGCCTTGATCCGCTCGTTCACTTCGCGGATGTTCGCCTCGAGCTGCGTCGCGTAGTCCTCGGCCGCCTTCCTGGCTACCGCTTCGGCTTCCTTGGATTCCGTCGCTTCGTTGATCCGACGTTCCATCTCCGCGTAGGGGATGACATGCTGGCCGTCCTTGGTGAGCACGCCTTCGATCTTCGGCTCGCCGGCGGGTTTATCCGCGGGCTTGTCGTCGACCTTGGGCTTCTCGCCGGCGGGCGGCGTATCCCCTGGTGCGTCCGGGTGAGCGGCCTGGTGCGCCTCGAAGAGCTTCTCGATTGCTGCGGCGTCCGTGGGCATCTCGTGCGGGTGCTCGAGGTAGTAGTCGAGCGTCTTCAGCTCGTCCTTCACCTCGGTCTCCGGGCCGGCCGGTTTATCGGAATTGGTCGTCATCGCTTGCCTCCATTTATCGGATGGGTCCGAAAGGTGTTCCCCGGTGCGTCCGGGTTCGCCGTCGGCTTATCGGCGCCGTGCCGAAACTGCTTCGCTTCGATATACATTACACGCATATCGCTGCGCAAAAAAATGTTCATGGTGTGCCGTTCGCCGCCATGGCGAAGAAGTCGTCGTTCACCGCTTCCGAGATGCGGATAGGCAGATAGGTCGGGGGCGGTCCTGCCTCTCCCCCGAACCCGATCTGCGCGCAGGAGACTGGTGCCCCCGTGCGAATATGCATATTGTCCTCGTACCGGAAGGTCGTCTCGGCGGTGCCGCTCGGCTCCAGCCCTGAGCCGTCGTTGTTATTGGCGTTCGCATAGGAATTCAGTTGTAGCTGGTTGTAGCCCCCGCTCGCGGCCATGGCGCTCGTGTCGAGGTTGCTGATGTCGAGGATCAGCTTTTCCGCTACCGTGGCGCTGCCGAACCAGATCCGAATGCGGCTGTTCGTCAGCCCCATATTCTCGAAGTGCCCTCGCGCACACCCCCACGTCCCGAATGACCAGTCCACCGCTTGGTCGTAGACGCTCGGATCGGCGGCATAGTAGAAGGCCACGTCAGAGCACTCGAATACGCCGAGCGTCTGCGTCGCCGCGTTCAGCTTCGTTTGGCAGCCAGACTGGGTCTCATTCCCAAAGCCAGCCTGCTGATAGAGCAAGGCGTGCTTGTCGAACGGCGTCGTCTGCGTGGCACCGCTGGGATGGTTATACATAACAAAAAGTGAGTCAGCCTGATCTCCCCACTCATTATGCTTCCAGGCAATGAAAAAGATATTGCTCGCGACGACATTGCTGGCGTAGGCAATCGCCATCGTGATCCCGAACGTCCGCCGCGTGCCCCCGAGACTCCGGCCGGAATGAATGTCCGTGGTGTTCGGAAACCCGCCTTTCACGCGATGGGCGAACGACACTGCGCCATCGAAACTCCCGCTGCCTCCCCCGGCTCGGCCGCTTGGTGGGGTAATCGACGGCACTTCGACGTTGTAATCAGAATCACGCATCATGGCGATGCCGGTGCCGGTCACAGCCTGCCAGCGGTTCGTGGCGTCCCAGGCCCCCGCATTGCACGTCCCAGCCCCGCCAGTGTCACAGGTACAGCCCAGGGTTGGGCTCGAGGGTTGACCCTCCGGCCAGTGGTCGCCACCGCCGCCCGCATTCATATCGCTCCACACTTGGCGGAAGTAGGAATTGAAGCCCCGGAAACACGTGAATCCGCCGCCTGTCTCGTCGTACCAGGGACCGTAGTACGGGGCTCCGTTGCCGACCCCTTGGTCATTGACCAGCGTCGGAGCTTCCCAGTCCTCGCAGACGAGTAGCGCCGTGTCGTTCAGGTCACCACCCTGCACGCGGTCGCAGTAGCAGTCCACGCCCTTGGTGCAGGAGGCCGCACTACCGAACTCCGGTAGCAGCGCAAGGATCGTGGCGAGGAGCAGAGTGCGCATCATTATTGCGTCCAGTGAGTAGGCCGATTGGCGTTCCACCACGCCGGTTCGTGGCCAGCGCCGCTTTTGTCCGAGATGTCGCTCGCGTCGGCTGGGTTCATGTTCAAGTACCACAGCCCCGGGATGCTGTTCGCGGTGACCGCTGCGAGTACGTCAGCATCGGTCTCCAGCGCCTCCAGGATATTGATCTGCGTCGTCGTCAGCAGCGCGTTGTAAATCTGGATGCCCCGCAGCACGCCGTTCGCCCGTTCCGCGCTCGGATTCCAGGGTGCGTCTGCAAAAGTCAGCGCAGGCGAGGGCGGCGTCTGGTTGCCCCACGTGCTCGCCGTAGCGTGCGTCACCAGCGCGGTTGTCAGGTCTGGCAGGTTCCAGTAATACTCGTGGTTCTTGACCGCGCCGTTCGCACCCCAAGAACGAAACGCCTGGGAGTACCAGACATCCTTTACCACTGGCTCCGTATCTACGGTGTCGGTGTTTTCTACGGCAATTTCCCATAGATGGTCGGTATCGAACCCGGTGAAGTCTTCCGGGAACGGATGGGCACCGTAGTAGGTATCTGGGAAGCCACTATCCCACTCGAACGTGGCGGCGTTGCCGATGCCGTCGTCGTTGCCCCAGAAGAAGCAGGTGTAGTAGCCGGTTTGTTGGCGCGGCCTGTACTTCCACAGGTAGGTCACCCCAGCGCCGTCCGTGCCGTAGATCGGGATCAGGGCAGCGCCCGTAAATCTGAACCGCACGCTCGCGTCATTGTCCAGCGACCCCAGGTTGCTGGGAAAATCCAAGCCGCTCAACTGCTGCTCAACGCTGACCGTGATGGGCAGGTACGTCGTCTGCGGCAGCGCAACCACAGCGTAGACTGACAGCAGGATGGCGGCGAGCAGCCTCATGGTTGATCGTCGTCCAGGGTCAGGATGTCGAAATTGTCGGTGACCATCTGCTGAGTGAATGCCTCAGCGTAAATTGCGGCGTAGAACAGCGCGCCGTCGAACGAACGGTCGAAGGAACCACCGGAGTCGCGGTTGAACGCGATCAGGTCAAGGTCGGCGGCGAGGGCGAGGGTTTCGTTGAGTCCCACGTTGTCGCCGATGCCCGTCAGATCCAACGCACCGTTGATGTAGACCCGGATGCGGTTGGTCGCGGTGCCCTGCGTGCTGTCGAGCACGATATGGACCACGACGCGGGCCGTGCCGATGTTCGCGGATTCGGGGGAGGAAACGTCGTTGAACGACAGGTTGAGCGCGGTATTGACGTCGTTCGGCGCCTTGACTATTAACTCGCCATCGCTGCCAGCACGGTCGTTGATGCCGAAAACGCGCCCGCCGTTGCTGTTGCCGGCGTCCAGGCGCAGCACCAACTCGATGGTGGCCTGCGTGACGCCAGCCAGTGCGTCCCTCACCGCGTCCGAAGTGTTGTCGATCGCGCGCATTGCGCGCTGCGTGCCGTTCACGCTTATGCTATCCAGAGCGCGCATGCCTGCGGCGGGCTCGGCGTAGGCCATGTTGCCCGCACCGTAGTTGATGGTGGTCAGGTCGTAGCTGTTGCCGCTCCTGTCCACCACGGCAGTCGGGCCGGTCCCCGAGGCCGCTTCGTCGACGTAGTAGCGGACGACCGGCGTGCCGACGAGGCTCGGGCCACCTCCTGGCGCGGGGTGGAACGCCGGGCCGTGGAAGACCTGCGCGCTCGAGCTGAGCGCGAAGGCGAGTGCGAGGAAGCCGAGGAAGAGGCGGCGCTTCATCGCGGACGCTCCTGCTTGGGGAATGGCCACGGCGGCGGGAGTCCAAGCACCTTGCGCACGAGTCGCTTCATCCACCAGATCAGCGTACTCATTGCGTCTTCGTGTAGCGCAGGGTCACGTTGAGAACGGTGCTGTTCACCGTGCTGGCATCTTCCGTGGCGTCGCCGTCGCGCGCGAGTCTGATGCGCCATGTCTGCCCGGCGGTGAGCGCAGCGCCCCATCCAGTCAGCGTCGTGAACGCCACGCTCTCCACGTCGCCGCTTGCGCCCGAGCCGTCACCGGCGAAGTCGAGGTTGATCGCGGTCGCCAGCGTGCTCGCGGTCGGCACTGCGCTGTCGGCCACGCTCACCGTGCTGAGCACGTAGCGATGCGTGGCTGTGTCTGCGGCGCCGAGCAGGAACTTGATGCTCCCCGCGAGCTCAACGCCGGTGTTCAGGTCATCCGGCACCCTGATGTACCACTCGACGTAGTTCGCAGCGAGGTCCGCCGAGTTGCTGCACGTCGGCCTGCCGTAGCCGATGGCCGTCGAGGTCGTGCCCACCGTGCAGCCGGTGCCGTCTACCAGGTCGGGATGCGTGAGCTGGATGTAGCCGAGCTGCGTGAGGATGTTGCCGGTGCCAGCCGCGTCCAGCGTCTTGTTGGTGAAGGTGGCGGTGTCCGAGGCGTAGGCCGTGAACTCCGTTTGCACGTAGGCCGTAGTGGCGACCGATGTATCGTTGTCGTTCGCGGCGGGCGTGGTAGCGGTGGCCGCACCCACGTCGCCAGCTTGGAATAGGAGCGCCCCCGTACCGGACTCGTCCGTAACGATGGCCCGCAGCTCCGCACTGGTGTCTATGTCGGCCGAGGAGAGCGCGCCGCCGGCAGCAGTCCCATCCCCTAGCTTCACCCAAGCCGCGCCGTCGAACTGGCACAGGCTCGTGACTGAGCCAGCGGCCGAATCGCAGGCGCCCGCCGTGCTGTCGTCGGTGACGATTACCACATCGCCAGCCGTAGGAGTGCCAGGGAAGGCCGTCACGCGAGGCAGCCGCAGGAACGACGTGTGGATCGAGCCGGAGAGCGTCGGCCCCGTAGCGAGCGCGATGCCGCCAGTGCCGGTGACGTTCTGGCCAAGAGCGGTAGCAACGCCTGTGCCGAAGGCCGTGATGCCGGTGCCTCCATTGGCGACCGGCAGCGTGCCCGAGACTGCAGCTGCCAATGCCACTTGGGCGCAGGTAAGGTTCCCGCTCGCCGCGATGGTCGTCGCAAAGCGATCAGCGGCGCAGTCGGTCGGATCGGCCGCCAGCGCGGTGGCGGTCGCCACATTGCCAGAGGTCAGTGCCACAGTGCCGGTGGTAGCTGGAAACGTGGCCGTGACGGTGCCCAGAGCGCCTGTCGTCGGGGCCAACGTGATGCTTCCCGAGGTAACGTTGCTAAGCTGCACACTCCCAACGCTCACGCCGGCCACGCCGAGTTGGATCTGCGAGGCGCCGTCACTGGTCAGGCCAGCCACAGTCTCGGGCCCAAAGCCGGTTCCGCCTCCAATGACTAGGCCATTGTTAGCGAGTGCGGCGCTGGACGAGATGTTCGTGCCATCAGTCCAGATAGCGCCGCCGCTGGTGAGCGCGCCCGAAAGTGGCGCGAGGTTCGACGCCGTGACCGTGCCAGTGATCGTGGCATTGCCGCCGACGGACAGGTCGCCGACCCCGCTCACGTCGTCGAGGTCGTTGATGGCGATGCCGCTGTTCTGCACGCCGCGCGAGGTGCCGTCGGAGCGCACCAGCACGTTGTCGGTGGCGAAGGTCGAGGTAGCCGTGACAGCGGTGGCGCCGCCTCCAGCCGTGCCGTCGCCGATCGATACCCAGCTCGAGCCGTTCCACTGACACCAGCTCCGTGCGCTCCCCGCCGCGCTATCGCAAGCTCCAGCTACCGAGTCGTCGGTGATGATGACGATATCGCCGCTCGCGGGCGTTCCAGGGAAGGCCGCGACGCTCGGCGCGTTGAACTTGGTTGTGAGCACCGCCGAGTCGATGGTGGGAGCGGTGCCGAACACCAGCAGGCCAGAGCCCGTCTCGTTGGTGAGCGTCGCCGCCAGGTTCGCGCTGGTAGCCGCTCCCCACCACGTTGCCATGCCGGAGGCGAGGCTCGTGACCCCGGTGCCACCGTTGGCAGCAGGAAGGGTGCCGGTGACTTCGCTCGCAAGATTTACCGCCGCTCCGCCCTCACAAGCCCCGGAGGCATCGATGCCGCGCGGCAGGAGGCCCGCACCGCAGTTTGCAGGGTTGGCAGCGAGGGCTGAAGCAAGCCCTGCTGTCAAGCTCGCCGCCGTGCCGCCAGCGTTGGTGAGGGTGATGCTCGATGGAGTGCCGCCAGCGCCGTTGAAGAGCACGGGCGCGCCCGCGCTGCCCACGTTGATCGCGAGCGCCGTGTCGATCCCGACTCCAAGGCCGGTGATGCCCGCCAGGGGCGCGGCCCCAGCGGTGAGTCCGGCCGCCGTGCCGGAGATGTTCGTGCCTACGAGGGCCGAGGGCGTGCCGGCGTCGCCGTTCTGGAAGTAGAGCGCTCCCGTGCCGGTTTCGTCCGTCAGAATAGTGCGCAGTTCGGACGAGGTATCGATGTCCGTCGAGACAAGCGTGCCGCCCGCGGCCTGGCCATCGCCAAGCGAAGCCCAGCCAGAGCCGTTCCAGCGGCAGAGCGTGACAGCGCTGCCGGCAGCGCTATCGCACGCGCCCTGCACAGAATCATCGGTGACGACGACGATTTGCCCGAGAGACGGATTCACCGGCAAGGCTGTGACGCTGTCGATGAGAGTTCCGCCAGCGGCGCCTGCAGCCGGCGTGACGGTGACGCCCTGGGCGAGCGCGGCGCCGGTGGCAAAGAGGAGTGCGATGAGAAGGGCGAGCCGTTTCATGTCATTGCCCCATGTCGAGGGACACCGCAGCATCGGTGCCCGTGAGGTTTCGCACGGTGCCGCGCACGAACCGCCAGGGCGCATCGCTCGCGAAGCCACCGTTGGCCGTGGTGGTGCTGAGCACGAGGTTGATGGTCGCGATCAGGGTCCAGTTCTCGCCGTCGTTCGAGCCTTCGACGTCGACGTCCGCGGTGCCGGCGCCGGCGCTCGTCAGGCCGTTCGCCTGAAAGGTGCGCTTCGCGCCCAAGGGCTGGAATGCCTGCCCTGAGCCGTTCGCAATGACCCCGTCGAGCAGTTTGTAGATCCGTCCTTCTCTCATGGCAGCCTCACTTCTTCGTGTTGGCGGGCGACGTGACTTTTTTCTCGAGCTTGTCGATGCGCTTGCCGACTTTCTCCTCGATACCCTTCAGCGCCTTTTCGATCTTTTCGTTCATGCCGGCGACTGCCTCGGCCTTCTGGCGCTCCATGCTGGCGATCGCGATCTTCGCGCCGGCATCCAGGCGGGCCCGGTACTCGTCGGTTCCAGCACGGGTGTCGGCCTCGTGGATCTTCGATTTCATGGCGGCCTGCAGGGAGTCGATCTTCGCCTGCAGCTTGCGCACCTCTTCCTGCGCCTCTTCGATGACCTGCTGGACCTGCTTTTGCACCTCGGCGAGGGCATCGGGCGAGATCTCGCCCTCGCCCTCCTGGCCCATGGTGTCGATCTCGCGCTGCAACTTCTCGCCCTCGAGCTCGGCGTTTCGGACTTCGGCCTCTTCGGCGCGGCGCATGAGCTCGGCCTTCCTCTGCTGCTCGGCCTTCTCGCCCTCCTGCTTGGCGGCCTCCTCCTTGTTGCGCGGCTTGTGGGAGCCCTGCAGGCCCAAGTGCTGTCGGATGCGCTCGCCGATCTGGCGCCGTTGCGGCAGGTCCGTCGCCTCGATGATGAAGTCCGAGATCAGGGCCTTCATCTCGTCGGGCAGGCCCTTGGTGAACTCGGTGAGGTGCGCGAGCTGCCCGGCGCGGAAGGTCGGGGTCGAGGGCACGTCGTCCAGGACAAGCGAGACGCCGGCGCGGATCACGTCGTTCTTGACGTAGGCGCCGAACTCGTCGGTTGCGTCCTCGTTCAGCGTCACCTCGTGGCGCTGCATGCCCTCTCCCACCGTGACGGTGGTGCCGTTGGCGATGTCCTCGCGCACGTTCTCCATCAGGATGGCGCCCACCTGGCGCCGCGCGTAGCGGAAGTTGTCGTTGATCTCGGCGAGGGTCGTCGTGCCCTGCTCGATGAGAGAGTTGATGGCGATGCCGGACTCGGCCTTCGACTCTTTTCCGAGAAGCGCCTGGTAGACGCCGGCGACGTCCTGCAGGGATTGCTTCGCGTTCTCGTAGATCTTGAACTGCTGGTCCGAGAGCTGCAGGTTGTCCTGGATCTCGAACTTCGATGTTGGCTTTCTGTGGGCGTTGAGGACGATGTAGGCATCCGCCCGCGCGACCTCGCGCCGTACCTCCTCGTGATCGAGCACTGCATCGTGGTCGACGACGACCTGCTTGGAGGAGAGCAGCCACATCATCTTTTGCTTGCGGGCGTTGATCTCGTCTTGCTGGTCGCGCATGTTGCGGATGAGCCCGTAGGGCGCGCTCGAGCGGTCCTCCCGGTAGCCGAAGAACGGCACGTAGGGGAAGAAGTGGTGCTTGTAGGGGCTGGGCACGTCGATCAGGCGGTGCGGACCGATCCAGAACGACAGGCGCACCTTCGGCACCGGAAGAATCTGCGGCACGATCAACCCTTGCGCCACCGCGGCGACGTGCAGGCGGTTTTTCCGGTCGTATTCCACCCAGCGCCCGTCCGGGAGGTGCAGCATCGGCAGCGCCTTCCAGGTGCGATACCAGATCTCGTAGACGCAAAGACGTTTGCGCAGGTAGTCGCGGAACTCGTATTCCTCGATCGCGGTCGCGCGCTCGACGTCCCAGGCGGCGGCGAGGCCCGTGTCGCTCGAGCGCATCACGTCGTCCCACCAGCCAGACCACTGGTTTCCGATCATCTCGATCAGCTTTTCGTGGCGCGGGAACATGGCTTTCACTACGTCCTCGTCGAACCACTGCCGGCGAACTAGGTAGCGCCAGTCGGAGGTGTCGGGTTCCTTGCCGCGCCAGTCCCATGCGATCTCTCGCCGGTGCACGTAGCGCACGCGGTACGGATAGCGGTACGGGACGATCTCGCGCGAGACTTCGACCCACCCGAGGCCCACCTTGATCTGGGGCGCGTAGGCGTCGGAACAGGCTTTGTCGGCGTGGCCCTCGCGCTCGGCTTCCTTCATCTTCACCGACATCGCCTGGGCGACTTCCTCCCACTGGTCGTTGTCGTGCTTGACGATCCAGTCGGTGCGCGTTTTTGCCTCGAGCCCGAGCACCGCGTCGATCGTCGGGCGGCAGAGGTTCTCCTTGATGGCCGGGAAACCCTTCAGGCGCAGCTTTTCGAGGATGTCGGCGGTGAGCTGGTGCCCGTCGTAGTAGTCGGCGTCGATGTCGCACTGCCGGCGCCAATCTGGTTGCTCGCGGATCTCCTGCAGCCAGGTTTCCAGCGTCTCGAGTTTGAGGGCTTCCTTGTCGGGCGTGGCGTAGTCGTGGCCGTGCGAGGTTGAATCGACCGGGCGCGCCGGCACGCGCATTCGCGCGAGCTGGCTTTTCAGCGGTATGACCTGGGCGGCCATTTACATCCCCGTGCGCCAGTCATCGGGATCGGGCGGCGGGCGCGTGATGCCGCGGCGCTGCGGAACCTGGAAGCGGTGCGCGAAGGTGAGCGCCGCTCCCCAGAATCCATCGGGGGATTTCAATCCCCTCTTTTTCATGTGCTTCGAGGACTCGACGATGATGCGCATGCTCGAATCCTTGCTAACGGTCGGGCCGGTGAGATCCTGCTGTAGCTCGTTGGAATCGGCGATGCGGTTCGGCTTGTCGTCGAACCACAGCTTCATGTCGAAGGCCATTTCGTCGCGGCGGCCCTTGTAGAGCGCTTCCTCGAAGGCTTTTTCGCCGAAGTGCACGCGAATTACCGGCAGGCCCAGCTCGAGCAGGCGATCGGCTGGCCCTGTACCGACGCCGGTCACGTCGACCATGAGCGCCATGGGCTTCGGTTCGGGCTCCTTGTCGTACTCGACGGCGACTTTGCCGACGAGGTCCATGGGGCCGACCTTCGCCCAATACTTCGAGTCGTAGATCACGCGGCCCTGGCGCCTGCAGAGGTTCGAGCGATCGTCGCCGTACTCGGCGACGTCCAGGCCCCACAGTTTCGGCGCGTTCGGGTCCGGCGTGATCTTGGAGTTGCGGGCGGCCGCCACCAGGATCGGCTTGATGAGCGTGTCCGGGCTCGAGGAGAGGAAGGCGTGCTCGGGCGTGGCCGGATATTCCTGGTCGAACTGCTGGATGTCGCCCTGAAAGTCGTCGCGGATTTTCAGGCGCCGGAAATACATCTGCTCGGCGTCGAGGTTTAAGGCTTCGGCGTACTCGATCTCGTCGGCGTCGAGCACGAAGTCCGCGGGCGGCGTACGGCGGTACTCTGTGGACCAGAACCAAGGCGTGAAGATGGGGATGTAATCGCCCTCGCCCGCGGTCGCGATCTGCCAGCCCTCGTGAAACGGATTGCCGATGCCGAATGCGGTCGATTCATAGATGATCTCGGTGTCGTCCTCGTTCGGGACGGTCTGGCCGATGCCGGCGAGGTGGTCCTTGGCGTTGGGCCAAAAAGCCATTTCGGAGCCGTGAAAGAGCTGCACGGTGGCCGAGCGCCCGGCGCCCTTGGTGCCGGCAGTCGCGACGAGGTAGCCCGAGTCCAGGCGATCGAAGTAGAGCTCCTTGGCGGAAGCGTTGCCGGCGTGGGGCTTCAATTCCTGTGGCAGCTTCTCGTAGTAGCGGTTGACGATCTCGAACAGGTTGTCGGTCGCCTGCTGCTCGTGGGTGAGGATGGCGGCGCGCAGTCCGAAGCCGGTGACGGTCTTGCGGAAGTGCCGTGAGGTGATGTAGGTGGATGCCCCCTGCTGGCGTCCTTTCAACCAGTAGGCGCGCACGCGGCCGATGCGCGCGCGCTGGTCCTCGAGCATGCGGTGGCCGAAGAGCTGAGGGGCGTTGAGCTTGAGCGGGATGATCTTGCCGTTCTTCACCCTGATCTGCATGCAGCGCTCGGCGTACTTGGCGTGGTCGGCGAGGACCTCGTCGAAGATTTCGTGATCGGTGCGCAGGGCCAGGGATGCCATTTCAGGCGGCCTTTGCGTAGCGCGCGGCGAGGATGATGTTGAAGCGCTTCACCTGTTCCTCGCTGAAATGCTGGACGTAGAGCTTCACGGGCGGCACGGCGTGCCAGGGGCGCACCGCCACCTTGTGGCCGCGGCAACCAGCGCCAGTGAAGAGCGTGCGTTCACCGGACCTGGGCGGCTCGACGTAGCGCTTGTAGCCCTTGTCGGTGCCCTCGATCTCCCAGCCCTCGCGCATCAGCTTGAGAATGTCGTCGGGGTGCGCTCCGCCGCAGAACGAGCACGTGCGCGGCTGCCAGGCCCACTCCCAGCGATCGCCGCCCTGATACCAGTTGAAGCGCTCGGCGATCCAGCGCGCGAGCATGCCCAGGCGATCGAAGTCGCGCCTGCGGGCGACAGTCCAGCCCCAATCGGAGATCAGGCGCGCGCGCTTGGCGAGCGGGCCGTTGTGCAGCCAGTAAGTGAGGTGGCGGCGCCAGCGGGAGCCCCATTGGTTCGTCCTCCACCAGTCCGCGCCGCCGCGGTATTCCCATGGCCCTGGCTCGCTCATGCGCCGCGGGCAGGTCTGCTCACCCCTGATCCAGCCGTCGGCGATGAGTTTCGCGATCGCCCAATGCTTCGCGCCGGCGGGATTACGCGCGCCGATGAGGCACTTCCAGAAGATCCACCACCACGTAATCGGTTTCACGTCTGGATCCTCCGCATCTTCGGGGTGAGCCATTCCGGCTGATCGGGGCCGGCGGTCTGCAGGATCTCGAAGGAAGTGCCGGCCGCGTCCTTGCGGATCTGCGCGCGCGCGCCGCGGCCGCACTCCTTGCAGGTCGCCCCTTTCATCATGGCTTGCTCGGTCTGCAAGACCTCGAAGACCATGAACTCGGGCGCCGCGCAGAACGGGCACGGCATGTGGATGTGCACGTTGCCGATGCCGAAGCCGTCGATTTTCTCGTTGGCGTTGAAGCGCCGGAGGTACTCGGCGGCGTTGCGCGGCTCTGGCGTGGGTGCGCCCATGCGGTCCTTGGTGGCGGTGACATCGGCGAGGTAGAGCTCGTGGTGCATGGGGCTCACTTCAGCGCTTCGTGTTCAAGCTCTTCCAGGCGCCGGGCGCGGGCCCCATGCCCACCGGCGCCAACCGGCTCGAACTTCTTCTTCACCACCAGCTCCTTCTTGAGCTCCATGTGCTGGCCGTACTGGTACTCGCGGTTCTCCCGGGCCTCCTTCTCCGCCCGGTCGATGTTCTTCGCTCCCTTCGCCCCGACCATGCGCGCCCCGGCCTCGATCACGCCGGACGCGCGGCGCACGAGCCCGCCATCGGCGTACTTCAGGAGCCGCGGCCCACGCGCCTTGACGCGCCGGCGCACCCCTCCACCTCCCGCGTACTGCTTCACGGCCATCGCACTTCCCGGCGGAACCTGCGTCGGCATGGCATCCCTCCTTTCATCCGCCTCGATCGGCGGCGGCGTGTAGCTCTCAGAGCGCAACTTGGCGGCGCCGACAGCCTCCTCGCTCGTCGCGAAATCCGGCGTGTCGGGAAGCTGCTGCCCGGCCCGTGGAGTCTTCGCGCCGTAGACGTTGATCCACCGCCCATCGGGACGCTGGATCGTTTCCGACTGCTCGTGCGCCACCTTCTCGCCCTACACCAGCTTCTCGAGCCGCTCGGCCAGATAGTTCGCCTGCCGGCACAGGTCGTTGGCCGCCATCTGCACGTCGTCCAACTGCATCTCCAGCGAGTTCGGCCTGTCCGCCGACTTACTACCCACCGGCCCCACCTGCGTCGGCGGCGCCAACGACAGCCGGTTCGCCGACTTCGAGATCCGCGTCAGGTTCGACTCCAGCTCACGCAGCGTCAGCGCCAGCGTCTCTACCCTCGCCACCAGCAGCGGCTTCTCAACCTCGACCGCAACATCCGGCCTTCCTTGTCCAGCGTCCATCGCAGCACTCCTTTCGTCGTCGATTGCTTCACGTGGAACGTGACGCACGCCGCGCACGCATCAAATCGCGCTGGCGCTCGTTGTATCGAACCCGATTCGCCACTCGCCACTTCTCCACACGCGCCGCTTCCTTGTTAGCTACGGCGTTAGCTACGGCTTCCTTCTCGAAAACGTGCTCCCCACCAAGCCGGTGCTCGTGACCGCACAACCGACACCGCGGCAGCTTCACGACAGAGTCACCTTCCCCATGAGCGAAAACCAAAATCCGAAAATTTTGAAATCGCGGAACGCGGAAAAGCCCATCGAAAATTGCTCATGCACTACTTCCAGGGGCCCCATGGGGTGGGCGCGCGCCGCCGCGGCGGGGCACCCCCCTGGGGGTGGTGGGGGTCGAGTCGTGCCAGGTGCGCGCACCGCGTCGCCTGCAGGAGATCTCGTTCGAGCTGGCGTCGATCAGCTCGCGCGCTTCGCTGCTCGATGGGCCGGTGCGATCGGTGGGGTAGCTGGCAACCAAGGCGTCGCCCATGTGCATCAGGCACTTGGCGCTGGGCGCGCGGCCGACTGGCGGAATGGGGGAGTTATCCACCGGCCATCGCCCTCTTCTTCTCCACCTTGTCCTGCGTGCCGCCGGTGTGCCAGTCGCGCAGCCGGTCCTCGTAGGGCTTCTCGTCCTCGGCCACGTTCAGGCCGTAGGCGGTGCGCTCCAGCGGCACCATGCGGGCGAGACTGTTGGCCACCTTGAGCAGCGCGTCCGCGATCGTCTCCTTCGGGCCGAGGAACGCCACCTCGCCGGGCTTGTTCAGCGCGAGCAGGTGAAGCTGGGCCGCGAGCAGCTTCGCCGCGCTGATGCCGTCCAGCAGGGCTTGCCGATGGCGCAGGACCACGGCTACGCCAGCGGTCGCGGCCGACTGCACTAGGTCCTCGTCCGAGCGTGAACCGCACGACACGCTGTCCGCCGCAAGCCGCGCATTGACTTCGACCTGAACGTCCTTGCGCAGGTCACGTTTCCAGTCCTCGTCTTTGCGGCGCCTGACGAGAGCGGTGATGGAGATGCCGTACTTTTCGGAGAGGTGTGAGTAGGTTAAGCCGGTGCGGTAGTCGGCGTGGACGTGCTCCCAGACGTATGGGTCGATTGACTTTGGTGTTACGGGGAGCGGGCTGACGTTGGACGTGGCTGGGTCTTGAGCGGACGTAGCGGGGGCTGGGGCGCGGTCCATGGTGCTGGAAACTAGCCCTTTTCAATGGGTTGGGGCAATGAGTTGACAAGGTGCTTTATGTGGTGTGAGTGGATTACATTTGACTTCAGTATGACGTAGGCGCATATTGCAGGTGCGTGCCACGCATAGGCACGAGGGCAACACCACTACCAACTGACGAGAGAGGCACCGAATGAACCGCTACGGCGACGACGACCGCGACGACTTCGCGGACCCCGGTGGACGCAGCGCACTGCGCGCCGCATCGAAGAGCAACCCACGCAACCTGCCGTGCCCGACATGCGGCACGAAGAACGTGCTCACGCCGAAGGACAGGGCGCTCGGCTACCAGTGCAACCGCTGCGCCGACCACGCCGAAGGTCTCGGACCGAACGGCGCGGGGGAATACTGATGACGACCAAGCCCAACGGCACCGAGCACCCGCGCTTCGGCTACGACTTCGCCGGGGTCCCGAACACCAAGGCGGGGCGCAGGTTCATCGAGCAACTGCGCACCTACATCAACCGACCGGCCACCGAGCGCGTGCGCATCCTGTGCAATGGACCGAGGAACGCGGCGCGCGAGGCCGAGAAGCGCGCCAATCCAGACGCGCACACGTGGCACTACGACAGTTACCTGCCCCAACGCCACGCGAAGACGTTCCGGGTCTACATCGACCGCAAGGCCGAGAGCGAGGCCATGCGCGAACGCTACGACCTCATGGAGCAGGTGCGCACCGTGCGCGCGGCCAACGAGAAGTTCAGCACCGCGCTCACCGCGCTCCAGCACGACAACCACGACCTGACCGAGTGCGTCAGCGCGCTGCACGAGAGCCGAAAGCGCCTCGCCGAGGCCAACGTCGCGCTGCGCGACCGCTACCAGCACGTGCCGCTGTGGCTCGCCCACGCCTGCGCGTTCCTCGCCCAATGGGGGAAGTCATGACCACCTACGCCGAGCGCGTGCGCCAACTCGAAGACGAAGGGCTACCGACCAGCGACGCGCAGGCCGTGGCCGACGCGGAGCAGGCGCAGGGGCGCGTCTTCACCTTCGACGTGGGCCACCCAATGGACGCGGTGCTCGACCCGGCCACCAACTGGCCGTTCCGATGAGCCTGCCCTGCCGCATCCTCGACCTGCGATCCGACTGGATACGCGCGGGCGACGCTGACACGGCGGGCGGACTCGACGCGCTGCTCGTCGCAGCCTACGGAGCCTGACACCGTGAACCTCGCCATGCGCGTCCTGCTCGCCGCCGTGCTGCTCGCGGCGGCGGGCATCTACCTCACCAAGTGCATCGCGCAAGCGGTGCAACGCGACGACCTGGACCCGCCGCGCGGGATCGCGCTCGGCGTGGTCATCGGCCTCGGCATCTACGCCGCCGTTCTCATCGCCTTCTTCGATTGAAAGGACAACCCAATGACCACCAAGCACACACCTTGGGGCGCCACACAGGACACCAAGCAAGTCGCGCCCGGCATCACCCGCATCGACACCGCAAGCCACGGCGGCTACCACCTGAGCGCCGAGCGCCTCGCCGACATGCCCGAACAACTGCGCCGCTTCACGCCCTACGCGGGCGAGGGCTGGTACGAGGAGGACTGCGATTGGGCCATCGTCGCGCTCGCCTTCCCGCAGCACTTCAGCACCTACGCGGTGCTGTGCGCGGTGGAGCAGCAGTCGGGAGAATTCGGCCAACCGCTCGCGCGCGAGTACCTGGAGCAGCACCCGAGGGGCAAGGAGGCAGCGCGCCGCGCCTTCGAGTTCCGCCGCATGAACGCCGAGAAGTTCCGCGACCAGGGCGGCATGTCAAGCGGCGACTGCAACTGGACCATGTGGGCCGAGAACCTCGCGCACACCGTGCGCCTGACCGCCGACTTCCCAAAGGCCAACAGCATCGAAGAAGGCCACTACGCGCTGCCCACGCTGTTCACCGAGGCCGACATCGAGCGCCTGGGCGGGCGCATCGTCAAACGCGAAGGAGCAAGAGCATGAACCTAGCCCGCCGCCACATCCTCGGCGCAATCGCCACGCGCGCGACGATGGTTCACGCGCTGAACGCAAGCGCCTTCGTGCAGATGACCCCGCTTCCAAACGATTGGTACGAGATCGCCGTCAAGACCGACCGCGCCAACCTGCTGCCAGTCGCCAACGGACGCACGTGCATCGACCCTGATGCTCAATCGAAAGGAGCGAGAGCATGACCACCGAGAGCTACATCCCCCCCGAGGGCGCAGCCGGGGCGGAAGCGCCCACCAACGAAAGGAGCGAACGCTATGCAGAACTTGAAGATGGAAGTGAACGGCGACGAGCTGCTCATCCGCATCGACCTGTCGAAGAACTGCGGGCCGAGCCATTCGGGCAAAAGCATCATCATCGCCACCATCGGCGGCAACACCGAGGTTCCGGGGCAAGCCGGGTCTCAAGATCGGCATCAACTGCTACAGGGCGCAGTGACGCACGCCCATCCCCAACTGACGAACAGGAGAACGAGACCATGAGACTGACAAACGAAGCCGCCGCGCGCGACGCGCTGCGCGCCATCCTCAGCGTGCTGAACCAGGACGACGACGGCGACTACTTCATCTGCAAGGAGGCCGAGCAGACCATCGCGCACTGCCGCGCTGTTGCCGAAGGCGCAAAGGGCGCTGACTTCTACCATCTGGACGACCGTGAGCATGCGACGGTCCTCGCCGCGCTGCGCTACCGGCAGGCCGGGCTCGCCAAAGACGAGAGCGGCAGCGAGTTCGACTCAATCGCCACGAACGCAGGGAAGTTCGACGCCCTCGGCGTGGACGAGATCGACGCGCTCTGCGAGCGCCTGAACTGCGGAGGCTGACCGTGGACAAGACTTTCACCTACACGCTCATGCTCGACGCCGAGCGCGCCACCAACCCGGAGGCCCTGCGCTTGGCGTGCGCGCGCGCCATCGAGTACGCCCTGGACAACGACCTTGAGGGCGCGGAGGTCCTCAACCGCAACACAGTCGGGCAGGTTTCCATCATTGGAGGAGGCTGACCATGAAAGGCTACGTCATCTACGCAGGGCGCAGGCATCGCGTCCTCGGTACGTGGACCAACGGCTACGGCGCTCTCATGGCGAGGCTCAAGCCCTTCCGAGGGCCTGAGATCGCCGTCAACGCGATCAACTGCACGCCGTGGAAGCGCGGCAACGTACGCCACATCAACGGCAAGCAACCGCATCGCGGCAAGCGGCCCGTGCACCTTCGCATCGACACGGCGGGCGAACTCATCAGCGTGCACCTGAAGGGCACGCGCCAGCACCTCACCTGCACCTTCGGTGGGCTGTACGACATGCTCGCGCGGCAGACGACCATCAACGCCAAACGCGACCGCGCATTCGCCAAATCCACCGGGAGGAGAGCATGAGCTATTCCTGCGTAGACGGATGGAGCGACCTGATCGACGAACTCGAACACTTCAAGCTGCTGAAGCTGACCAAGCGCGCCAGCGAATCCGAGGACCCGAGCCAGTCCACCACCGAGGCCCTGCGGGCGATCCGGCGCGCCTGGCGCGCTGTCAAGGCGCTGCGGGCGCTGATCGACGCACACGATGAAACACCTTCCATGCTGACAGCCAGCGAATGGGCTGCCGCACGCCGCGCGATCAAGAAGTTCCCCAACTGACGACCAACGAAAGGAGCTACACCATGGACACGACAATCGAGAAGCGCAAGGACGGATGGCAGGCCAAGACCTACATCATCATCGGACCGGCCGAGGACCACTTCAAGCGGTCCGGCGAGCGGCGGCTTTGCATCGACACTAGCAAAGCGCTGCGCGGTGGGCTCGTCACCAGGGCATCCGTTTCCCTGCACCAGGGCAACAGCTACTCGCACGCCTTCGGCCTTGGCACCGGCCTGGGCGACTACTCGAAGCGCGTCCTCGTCACCGCAACGCGCTGCACCGAGAAGGCCGTACGCGAGCAGCACGCCCAGGCACTCGGGCAAACCGACGCCCTGCTCGCCGAGGCCCGCGACTTCTACGCGGCGCAGGAAGCGCGCAAGGCGCAGGAAGCGCAGCGGAGGGCGGCATGACGCCGGGACCGTGGTACGAGGCGAAGACCGGGAATCATCAAGGGCTCGTCATCTCGGAGGCCACGGGCGCAAACGTGGCCGTGGCTTACGACAAGAAGGACGCCCCCTTGATCGCCGCCGCGCCTGACATGCTGGCGGCGCTGGAAACGATCGCCAAGTCGGAGCGGCTAGAGACCGGGACGTTCGTTTGCGACTTTGACACGCTGCAAAGCGTGGCGCGCGCCGCCGTCGCCAAGGCGAAGGGAAGCGCATGAGCCAGGACCTCGCCTACGTCCTGCGCGAATTCATCCCGCGCGAGCAGGGCAAGGCGCTCCGGGAGATCTGCCGCACCAAGGAGGGCAAGCAGGAAATGGCCGAGCCCCTCACCCGCCTCGTCGCTACGGTTCAGGCCATGCCCAAGACCTACGAGCAGGAGGGCAAGGGCGAGGAGGCCGTGGTGCACCTGCACTACTTCACCGGCGGCTGCGACTGGTGGATCACCGAGCGCGACATCGACGACGACGGCGAGGGCCAGGTGCAGGCATTCGGGTACGTGGACCTGGGCGATCCGCAGAACGCGGAACTCGGATACATCAGCATCAAGGAGCTGTGCGAGATTCGCACGATGAACGTGGACCTCTACTGGACGCCCATCACGCTGCGCGAACTGGTCGCGAAGCGCCAAAGGAGAGCGGCATGAAATCCTACGAAGGCGACACAGACCTCAACGTGTACGTGGTGGAGAAGACTCGCCGCGCGCCGCTCGCGCTCCGCTTGGACCTGCGCAACCACAGCCCCACGGGCTTCGCCTGGGGCTATGGCGGCAGCGGCCCGGCGCAACTCGCGCTCGCCATCCTCGCCGACCTGCACACCGATGCGAAGGCGCTGGCGTGGTACATGCCGTTCAAGTGGCGCGTCATCGCGCAACTCAAGCAGCTCGAGCCTTGGACGCTATCCGCGCAGCAGGTAAACGACGCGCTCGCGGTGCTCGAAGCTGAAGGGCGCGGATGAGCTGACGGTTCAGGCGGGACCTCGCGGCCCCGCCCTCCCCGGCTATCCCCAACTGACGAAGAAGGAGCAAGCACATGGAGTTTACCAGCATTCAAATCCCCGACCACGCCTGGGAACCATCGGGCGACAACGACAACCCGCGCGCGCGGCTGCTCGCCAGCATGGGGTTGAACGGTCAACCGTTCCACGTCGAGGCGTACCAGGTGAAGACAGCCGACAACGGCGAGCAAGTCGTCGCCGATCCGACATTCGAGTCCGAGTGGCTCGGGATCTGCGCGCTCCAGAACGACGGCGGCGCATTCCGTACCGTGTTCATCGAGGACCGCGAGTACGTGATCGTGGTCTCGCCCTTCCTGGCATGACGCGCAGCTCGCGGCCGGAAGTCCGTAACCCGCTGGTCAACCTGCCGGCGGCGCAGATGATCCGGCAACTATCGCCCGAAGCACAGCACGCGATCCGGCTGCTTTGCAAAGACATCGCCGCCGACGCGCGGGCGCGCGCCGAGAAGTGCTGGCGCACCCACAAGGCACCGATGGCCGCGTACTGGAAGGCGGTCGCGGTCTACGCCACACACGCAGCCCGTCTCATCAAACCAAACTGAAAAGGGCCACCCATGAAACGTTGGACCATGCCTGCGTGGATGGAGCCGTACCGCGCGATGATCGTAAACACCGGCGGCAATCCCATCGAGGAACTGATGAATGACGACGGCACGAACAGCAACGTGTTCAACAACGCGCCGCGCGCGCTGATCTGCGTCGCGGTGAAGTCGCAGGTGCAGTTGCTCAAAGCTCTTCACGAGCAAGGGATGCTCTGATGCCCGCCGGGCTCGCCCCCTGGATGGCGATCGCCAGCTACGGCGCCTGGCACCCTGGCGTGCCGCAGGGGAAGGTCTTTGTCTACGCCACGCGCGGCGGCACGCATGCCCGCCATGCACAGCGGCGCAAGTTCCTCGTGCCAGCATCCGAGGTCGCTGGCCTCGCGCCCCCGTTCCTGGTCAACTTGGCGACAGCCGAGGAGGTCCCATGACCAACCGCCGGCGCGGGCTGATGGACCAGGCGGTCTTCACGCTCGCCGCGCAGCGCCTCGGCATCACCGCGCGAAACAAGGGCTTCAACGCGGCCCGCAAGGTGATGTGCGAGGGAGCGTCCGTCCCGTCGGTCATACGCCTCCACCAAACCAATCGTCAAAATGTTCATGCGGCCATCAAGAGAATCGAGGGGGCCTACAGGGAGTTGGGCGTGTGCCCGTACTGCGGAGCACCGTTCAGGGAGGTCTAGCGCAACACCAGCTCGCCGCGGTACACCGCCTCCAGCATGGTCCGGGCCGCGAACTCCATTTGCAGACCGTGATTGGTCTCCCAGGTGACGTGGCCGCGGTGCAGCTCCATGTGGTCCGGCCTGCATAACGGCAGGGCGAGGAAGTCAGGCGTCCGAGTGCCGGTCCCCTTCAACCCGCCGCCAATGAGGTGGTGGGCGTCCACGCCACCGCCACGCCCGCAGATGCAGCACGGTAGCGTGCGCACCCACACGAGGTACGCCGGCGCCTCGAGCGGCTCGACCAGGCCGCGTTGAAGGGCCATCCAGAACGAGAGGCCAGGCGGGATCAGGAGGTCCATCAGCGGAAGAGGTCCGCGATCGCCTTGCCGAGGCGCCGCGTGCCGTAGGCCGTCGTGGCGTGGTGCTTGGCGTCATAGTTGAGGTGGCAGCGCTGGCACCACGCGCGCAAGTTCTCGTCCGCACAGTTCTCCGGCGTGTGGTCCAAGTGGCCGATGGTCAGCACGATCAGCGTCACGGAGTCATCATCAGCAAGAGCCCATGACTCGGCCAGCAGCCCGTCGTCGGTCAGTTCGCCGGTCACGTTGTTGCGCAACCAGCCGTTCGGCACACGGCAATCGGGAAACTTGGGCGAGCCCTCGCAGCGATTGCCGGCGCGCCCGAGGATGCGCGCGCGGATCTGCGGCCAGTCCTTCGGGTAGCGGTGGGCGTTCTCACGCTTTATCGGCACTCGCTACCTCGTCGATGATGAGCTTCGTGTCGCCGCCGAGAATCTCGTGGCAGACCACGCGGTACTCAAGGAACCTGGCGATGACTCGCGCATCGAGCGCCGACACGCCCATGCAACGCAGGGCGTTGTAGCGGGCATCCTCGCGCTCCTGGTTGCGCACGCCCTTATCCGGCCGCACGTTCGCCTTCATACGCGCTTGGCACCGCGATTCCTCGACGTCCCGCGCGTGCGCGGCCGCGGCGCGTTGCGAAGGAGCGCGCGCTGGCGCCGGATCTCGGCGGCCGCCTCGCCGTAGATCATGTCCGGGAACCTGCGAGCCAGGGCCTCGAGGCGCCCGAGGAGATCGAGGCCGCGCTCGTTGGGCGGGATGAAGAGCGCCGGGATCTGCTTCATTTCTTCTCGAACTCCTTGCAAAGCACGGGCCGCGTGGTGGGCACCATGATCCTGTGGACGAGGCAGTAGGCGACCTGCTTCTCGGGCTTCTTGTCGCCGGCGTGGCTGCACGAACCGCACAGCGCGGACAGTTCGCGGTTCTGTTCGATCTCTTCCGCTCTGAGCAGGAAGCGCGGGCGCTCCATCAGAACGGCACCTCGCCGTCAGCTGCCGGCGCCCGCGCCACCTCTTGTCGTTCCTGCTCACGGCGGTCGAGCTCCGCCTTGGCGCAAAAGCGCACGTCCTCGCGGTCGTAGATCTTGCGGAGGATCCAGAGCAGAAAACCCTCGTCCACCTCGGCCCACGGCTTGCCGCGCCACTCGCCAATAGGGCAGCGCGGCAGCATGGCGGGCTCGGTGGTCCACTTGAGCATGTCCTCCACGCTCACCTTCACGTGGAGCAGCAGGTCGTTGAGGATCTGCGTGGTCACCTGCGCGTCGTGCAGCGCGCTGTGCGGGGCCTGGTGGCACTTGCGCCCTGTGCCGTAGCCCAGGTAGTACCGGAGCGTCTCGTTGTTGTGCGCCGGGGCCTCCGGCCACACGCGAAGCGCCGCCTTGTACGTGCACAGCCAGCGCAGGCCCGGCAGCTGCGGCAGCTCGCGCTCGAGCAGCGTCTTCTCGTAGGCGGCGTTATGCGCGACCGCGATCACGCCCTCGGGCGCAAGCAGATCGAAGAGCTTGAAGCCCTCCTCGTGCCAGTGAGGCGCCTCGGCGACGTCGCTGTCGGTGATCTGGTGTATGGCCGAGGTTTCGGGCGGGATCTGGATCGGCGGCCGCACGAGCCCGCCGTGGCACTCCATCCGCCTGCCGGTCCCGAACCACTCTGGCTCGATGCGCACGGCAGCCCATTCGACGATGTGCGCGTCGGCTGGCTCGCGGCTGGTGGCTTCAAGATCGACGACGACGAAGACTGTGCTCATTTCATGCGGCCCTCACGGAAAGCGGATTGACGCGGCGCTCGAAGAACCCATCGCGGTCCGGGTGCATCAGGATGTAGAGCCGCGACAAATCCGGCACGACGTTGTTGTTCAACTTGAACTCGTACTCGTTGGGACCTTCCTTGACGACGGTCTCGTGGCGCAGGTACTCGTAGATCGTCCTGGCGCTGTAATGGCGCCGGCCCATGTTCCAGATCCGGTCGGCCTCGAACTCGAAGGCGACCCACACGTGCCAGTTCGTGATGAGCCAGTCCATGAAGTCGCGGCGGAAGTAGCGCTGCTCGGCCACGACGACGTGGAAGGCATAACGCTTGCGATAGATCGCGCTGAGCCAGCCCTGCGGCGCGCCGTAGAGGGCGAGCGGCTCGCTCACGCGGTCACCTCGTCGCACTCATCAATGGACTGCTCCTCTGACGGCGGCTCGACCTTGCGCAACCAAGAGAGCGGTACAACGCCGCGGTTCTGAACGGTGATCTGGCCGTGCAGGCAGTTCGCCTTATGTCGGCAATCACCGCAGATCGTGTGCGACTGCGTTATTGCCTCCAGCTCGCCAACCCAGCCGAGGTGTTTGCGGCCCTCGGGGCAGCACGCCCACACCAGCATCACCATGTCGCCGGGCTTCACGCTGCCGCCCATGGCGGTGGCGGACGACCCTGCAGCCTCCCGCCTGGCCTGCTGTTCAGGTAACCCTTGATGGCGAGGATGGCTTCCTCGGCGCACCACGCGACGACGACGTGGTAGCCCATCGTGCGCAGGTAAAAGATGAACTCGGCCTGCTCCGGGCTCGGCACGTTGGGCTTACGCTTCATCTCGATGAAGAGCCCCGGGCAGAGCGCGCCGCGGTCCACGTAGACCACGGCGAGCATCAGGTCCGGCACGCCAGGGCGCACGCCCTCGGCCTTCATCTTCCCGGCCTGACCCTTCTGCGCGCCGGCGCCCGCGTTCGGGATGGCGAAGAGCGCATGCGGCGGGAGATCCCACTTCTTGCACTGCCAATTCCACCAGTCCACGACGCAAACCTGCGATTCATGCTCGGAGGGCTTGCGCGGGCTCGAGGTGGTCTTCGCCCTCATTCTTCGCTTTCAGCACCAGCGGCGCGCGCGTACTCGCGCGGGAGCATCCCGTCCAAGCCGTGGCGCTGCGCCCAATCCAGCACCACCGGCGGCGAGATCGCGCCCATGCCCTCGCCGCCCAACTGGCGCGCGAGCGACAGGCCCCACGGCGACTGCCCGGTCGAGCCCTTGCTGCCGTCGGCCTTGCCGATCGCGCGCTGCACCGCCGGCGCGTTGAAGAAACCGTGCTGGTAGAGGATCTGCGCCTGGTCCGAGTACGGCTTCTCGGGCGTCGGGCCTTTCTTTCGCAGGCTCGCTCCGTCGGCGTCCTTCAGCATGTGCAACGTGACCAGCACCTCGCAGTCGTGGTAGCGGCTCGAGCCGAGCATCAGGGCGAGGTCCGAGTCGGGCGATTCCGAAGGAACGAAGAACTCGATAACGTTGCCTGAGACAAGCAGTTTCGGCTTCCTGATGTAGGCTCTGAGCGCACCGACGAGTTCGTAGGCGGCAAGCTCGGCCTCATCCATCGAAGAACTCCGCCTGCGCGCGGCCGCGCTTCATCGCCTCGACGGCCGCCTTGTTCAACCACACGACTTCGGTGCGCCACTGTCCCGCGTCGGCCATCGCCTCGCGCTCGTGGCGCTGCCAATCCGGGTAGAGCTCGAGGTCGTAGAGCTCGCAGCCGTAGCCCGAGAGCACCACCATGCCCTTCACGCAGTGGAGCACTTCGGCCAGGCCACGGTGATCGTCGTCCAGCATGTCGCAGGCGTAGGCGCGCTCGACGTCGCCGGCGCAGCGGATCGACGAGCGCGTGCTCTGCGGATACGGCGGGTCAACGTAGAACAGGGTCTCGTCGGAATCCTGCTGCAGGATGACCTCGAGCGCCGGGCGGTGCTCGATCGTCACGCCGCGCAGCCGCTCGATGAAGGACTCGACCTGCGCCGGCCAGGCGGTCCAGTCCTGGGCGCCGGTCTGGTTGCGCCGGTACGCCTTCGCCCGAAAGCCGGACCGGCCGATACGCCTGGACGTCGACCCGTAGGCCATGTAGCCGCGCGCGATCGTGCGCCGCGCCTGCTCGACCGGGTCGTCCGAGGGCTCGTAGGCGAGCATGAATTCGTCCCGCGCCCACGGCGTGAGGTAGCACAGCTCCGCCAGGCGCCGCGCGCGCACCGGGTCGCGGAGGATCCGAAAAATATTTACGACCTCTCCATCAAGGTCGTTAATCACTTCCGCGAAGCTCTTTGGCTTACGCATCAGCACGGAGGCCGCCCCGCAATACGGTTCGACATATATGCGGTGCTCTCCGAAAAAACTGATGATCCACGGGGCAAGACGAAATTTGCCTCCATGAAATCTCAGCACCGGCCGCCGCGGCGGCGGTGGGGCGCATTCGGCGGCCTCCACGGTCATCGCTGGCGCGCCTCCGCCTTGAGCTTCATCACCCTCCTGAGAAGCTGCTTGTTGTCGCTCTCGAGGTAGGCGTTGCGGCGCTTGAGCGCGTCGTGCGCGGCGCGCAGGCGCTCGACGTACTCGGTGGTCAGCGACACCGCTTCCGGGGCGATGGCGCGCGCCAGGCGCTCGCGCAGGCCGCTCACGATGGCACCATGCAGCGCTTGAGATCGTCGGCTGGCTCGCGCGCCTCAATGACGCGACCATCGAACAGGTGCACGATCGAGCGCACGCCATGCCATTGAGAGGACGGGCCCGCCTCGGTGATGGTGGCGATCGCGGCATCGTTGACGTGCACCTTGCGGCCGTCGATCTCGGTCACTGTGATCATCACGAGGGCCTCGGGGGGGTGGACTGTCGGCTGCGCACCTGCTGCACCGCGTTGTAGAGCGTGATCTCGCGCTCGTCCGGCAGCCACGGCCCGTCGCCTGCCGCGACGAGGACCCGCGCCCGGTACGTCAGCCACTCGGACGCCCCGGCCGCCGGCGCCGGGATCTTGAGCTCCTCGCCCTTCATGCGCATGCCCTCGTCGGACTTCCACCACTGGTCCGGCACGGCCGAGCGCTGGGGCTTGGCGGGCGGCGCCGCGGCGAGCATCTTCGCCTCGAGCTGCGTCCACTTCTCGCGCAACGTGCCGGGCGAGAGGATATTCGTGCGCCAGAAGGAGTCGTGGTTCGCCCACTCGAACACGGTCCAGATCTGCTCGTGGGTGTGCTCGTCGTGCTCGCGCATCAGCCGGATCGCGTTCGCCCAAGCCGCATAGCTCGGCTCCTTGGCCGATGGTGCGACGAGCTTCACGGCCTCGAACATCCTCTTGGCGAGGGCTTCGTCCTCCGCGGTGTAGACGAGCTTCGGATTCTTGCCGCTGGTCGCCACGTCCGCGCGCTTGCGCGTCGGACGAGAAGGTTTTCTCGAGGAATCAGGAATCAGTAACAAGGAATCAGCCGGGCTAGCGCCGATTTTTTCAGTGCTGGACTCGTGCTCTGCACTGTTTAAGACTGGTGCAGGTATGGTGCTGGCAACCTCATTGACGTGAGGATTCTGGTGCTTGTCCCATGCTAGAACCTGTATGTACTGGTGCCCGTCTGATTCGTATCTGAGAATGAACTTGTGCTTGTGCAGATCAGTAAGTAGCTGATCTGCATCGCAATCGTCGTATGGGAGGACCTCCGCCTTTATCCTCTTCGGACGATCTTGCAGCCGGCCATCACGGTCGGCGATCGTCCATAGGCCGGCGAACAAGATGCGCCCGAGCGGGTCGATATCCGCCAGAGTCTCGTTTCTGAAGAAGCCTGGCTTGATGTTGCGAGAGCGGGCCATCTAGGCAGATTTGCGCGCTCTACCGGACCTTGTCGCTTCCTACCGCGCGCGCCAACCGCTCCGCTAGTACCTTGATCGCGTGCCCCTTGCCAAGCAGCGCTTCGGTCAGCACCTCGCGCGCCTCCTCGCCAAGGTCGTGGTCCTTCGCGTCCGCGAGCATCGCGAGCGCCTCGTAGGCGTCGCGTGGAAGTCGTACCTGCACGGTCTTGAGGTCGAGGCTCATGGTCTATGCCTCCGGCTGGAAGGAGCGGTAGCGCCTGGGGAAAAGTACGTGCATCTCGTTGAGTCCCCTGCGCCTGAAGATCCTGGCGAGCTTGGCGGCCACCTCTGCGCTGCAACCCCAGCGACCGAGCTCGATGCGCGCGTAGTGCGATTGGTCGATCCGGGCCCGTGCTGCTACTTCGTCCTGGGTCAGACGGCTCACTTCCCGGGCCTTGCGGAGGGGGGTCTTGGGCATTTTTCTGCTGATTTGGCCGGATTATGCGTATAGATCATTCTTTCGGTCAAGCGAACTATGCGCCTACCTCCTTTGGCTTGCAGTCCGGCCTTAGAGAGAATCCCGGGATGGCCTACGAGATCTTCAGGACCCGGCTGGGGGCCGCCATTCGGCACCGGCGCAAAGAGCGCGGGCTGACGCAGGTGCAACTCGCCGAGAAGATTGGGATCGACCAGGCGAACATCACCCGTCTCGAGCGCGGCAAGCAAGGGTTTGATTCGGAGACGATCTTCAACGTCGCCGCGGCCCTCGGCTGCACGCTCACCGAGATCTTCGCCGAGGTCGAAAACGTCCGGGCCACGAACCCACCGAAGGACGCCCTCGCCGTCGCGCTCGCCTGGCAGTGCTTGCCCAAGGGTATGCGGGAGGAGTATAGGCGGCGCCTGCAGCTCCTCGCCGAGGCTCACGCTCACGAGCTCCCGGGCGACGCACCGCACAAACACGCCCGGCTGCGGTCCTAAGAGCCCTCGTTTCACCGATTTTGCTCACGTTATGCTCTTGACGCATGCGTCGGATATGAGTATGGTGCATTTCTCGTGCATGCCGTCTTCAGAATTCGAGTCAATAGCCAGCGGGACCGGGACCGGGTCCTGCCGCGCCTGTTTCGCAATGCCCTGAACTGCACGATCGCCGTCTTCTACCCGCCGCGGGCGGGCAAGCTCGTCTACGTCGCACCCACCCACCAGCACTACTACCAGCGCATCGCCATGCAGGACCCCGACCGAATCATCGGGGTCTACCGCAACACCGGCGACCCGGTAGCCCTTCTCGAAGCTCTCATGGAGGACTTGCGCGATGCCGCAGCCCGGTTGGCTTGAAGTGCACGTTCGCGCGTCCAGCATCAAGGACGCCCTCGATTGCGCCATGCGCTACGAAGCGAAGAACCTCCTCGGCATCCGCATGCCGAGCGCCGGCATCGCCCACCTGGGCACGGCGATCCACGCCGGCGCCGCGATCTACGACCAGTCCGTGATCGACGGCAAGCCCGTCTCCCACGACGAGGCGGTAGGCCGGTTCGTGGACACGCTGCACTTGGACCGCAACCCGGAGGAGCCGACCGATGACGGAGTCGCCTGGGACGAGGACATGCCGCGCGCCGAGGCCGAAGAGGTCGGCACCAAGGGCATCATCAACTACATCGAGGACATCGGCTCGAAGCGCCGCTACAAGGCGGTCGAGGCGAAGCTCGAGAAGTTCCCGGTCTCCTTCCCGGACCAGCAGGTCACGATCATCCTCACCGGCAAGACCGACCGCATTCGCGCGGTCGAGCGACAGGTTTTCGCCGGCGGCATCGGGCACGGCATCACCGACATCAAATCTGGCAAGACACGGGTCTCGAAGGGCGAGAAGCGCGTCAACGTGAACGCCGAGAAAGCGCAGCTCGCCGTTTACGAACTGATCGCCGAGAAAGGTACTGGTATCCCCATAACGGCGCCGGCGGAAATCGCCGGGATCTCGACCGCCAAGCACGCGAGCGTGGCCACCATCGAAGTGCACGGCACGCGCCAGGCCCTCGTGGGCACCGGCGAGACCCCGGGCGTGCTCGACTTCCTCGCGAGAATGCTGCGCAGCGGGACGTTCCCACCCAACCCATCATCGCATCTTTGTAGCCGCCGTTTTTGCCCTCTGTGGGAAAACCACTGCCCATATCGAGACTAGGAGATCCTGACTTGACCAAACGCTTGGTTAGAGATGCGCTGGAGGATCGTGTTTGTGCGCTTTACCGCTCCGGCGCGACGTGCGAACAAATTGCGCGACAGGTTGGCTGGTCGCCGATGACGGTCTATCGCATAACTAAAAAGGCTGGGATCACGCTTTCTCTAGGCGCGCGCTCGAAGGGAAAGCCAAACCTAGCGCGTCGTAGATTCGACCGTGGGAGAGCGCGGGAAATGTATGCGGCCGGGTTGTCATCCACCCAAATAGGCAAGCAACTTGGCGTCTCAAAGGCAACCGTATTGCGCGCCTTTCACGATGAGGGAGTTGATGTTCGCTCCAATCATGAAAGCAATTCTCTTCGCGCGCGCGGCAAGAAGGGAGCCTCAAGCCACGGCTACGTTCGCGTAAACGTCGGGAACAGAGAGCGTCAATACGAGCACATCCTTATAGCCGAAAAGGTACTCGGCAGACCACTGAAGCGTCTTGAGCGCGTCCATCACGTTTACGGCGATCGCAGCGACAACCGCAATCTACTGATCTGCACGCACCAATATCACCTCGCGTTGCACCATCGGATCTACAAAAAGTACGGCACTTGGAATTTGCCGCCACCGCCCGAATGCTGATCGTCGGCAGCGACCACCTGCTCTACCTCGTCGCCCTTTTCGTCGGGCTTGGCGTGGGCGTGGGTCTATACGCCGCCGGCGTCCTTCTCGAGCTGTGCTCGGAGAGGCCAAGGTCCATCACCGACGAAGACCTGGTCTCCGAATTCGCCAATCTCGTCATCGCATTTAACAGCAAGGGGAAGTCCGATGCTGCTGACTGAAGAAGAAGCCTCGAGGAAGTGGTGCCCGCTCTCGCGCGTGATCGTCATCACGCCGCAAGGGGGAGCTCAATCGCCCGCCTTCAACCGCACGCTGCAGTCCGAGGCGAAGCAGATCATGGCGCCCGGCGCACCTGGCGAAGTGACCCTCAGCCTTCCCGAAGCGACGCAGTGCGCAACTTCGGGTTGCATGATGTGGCGCTGGCTCGACCACGAGAAGACCGAGAACAACGGCCAGCGCCGCGGCTTTTGCGGACTCGCGATGAATCCCCTCACCTTCATGCACTGAACAAAGGAACCATAATGAACGAAGTCGATACTTCAATCGATACCCTGCGCGTGTCACAGCCGGTCCACGGCGCAATGGTCACCGCCGATGTGGAGCGCGCGGTGCAGGAGGTCCAGGCGGCGCTCATCATCGCCAAGCGCTTCCCGCGCGACGAACAGGAGGCTTATAACCGCATCATCAAGGCTTGCAAGCGATCCGGGCTCGCCGAATCTGCGCTCTACGCCTATACGAAGGGCGGCACCGAAGTAAGCGGCCCTTCGATCAGGCTCGCCGAAACCCTCGCCCTTCAATGGCGCAACCTGAAATTCGGTTGGCGCATCTTGACCCAGGACGAAGATAGATCCGAGGTCGAGGCATTCGCGTGGGATCAGGAAGCGAATACGCAGAATTCCATCCAGTTCACCGTGCGCCACGAGTTCAAGGCGAAGGGCGCGATCAAGAAGGTCAGCGATCCGCGCGAGGTGTATGAGCTCGTGGCAAACCAAGCCTCGCGCCGGTTGCGCGCTTGCATTCTGCGCGTGATCCCGGGCGATATTCAGGATTCCGCGGTAGACCAATGCGAAAAGACCCTCAAGGATGGCAGCGGCAAGCCGCTCTCCGATCGGGTGCGCGACATGCTCGCCGCGTTCCTGAACGAGCACGGCATCACGAAAGAGATGGTCGAAACGCGCCTCGGCAAGAAGATCGAAGCGATCAACGAGACCGAGTTTGTCACCCTCGCCCGCATCTACGTGTCGCTTCGCGACGGCATGGCCAAGGTCGAGCAGTTCTTCGACGTGACGGGCGGCGTGACTCCGACGGCCAAGGACCTGCAGGCGCAGGGCTCCGCTGCGCCGAAGAAGGACGACCCCAAGAAGCCGGCCGCCACCGCGCAGCAACCAGCGAAGTTCACCCCTGGAACGCCAACCATGTTCACGGTGGTCGACGCCTTGGCGGCGGTCAACAAGGGCGACTTCGACGCGGCGCGCGACCTGGCGCGCGGGTTTTCGGAGGACGACAGGAAGAAGATCGAGGCGTCGATCGTCGCCCGCGGTGGTGGTCCAGCGCAGCCCGCGGCCGCGGCGGAGCAGCAGGCCGAGGAGCCCGGCGAGCCGCTCCCGCCCGCCCGCACCGAGGATCTCGAGTTGGTCGACGTCCTGAAAGCGTTCAAGGACGCGAAGACCTTGCAGGACTTGACGGCAGCCGGGGTGCTGATCGACGACCTGCCGCCCGAGGACCAGGACACTGCCAGGCGCAAGTGGATGGAGCGCAAGTCAGAGTTCGAGGCCGCGCAGCCAGCGCGGCGCGCCGGGCGCAGGGGCATCGAATGAGCGACGACGCCGAGCAAGCGGCCCGGCAGGCTGAGGACCTCGTCGCCACGGCCGTCGCGCGCCTGCGCGAGGACATGCCGCGCGCTTTCATCCTCGCCTACGAAACGGGCGAGGGCGAGAAGAGCGAACTCCACATCATCACGCACTGCAACCTGAACTCGGCGCGCCAACTGCTCGAGTTCGCCATGGAGCAGATCTCCAGCCAGTACGCCGTGGGCGTTGCCCGCAGCGCCACCACCGAGAAACCAGCATGAAGATCACCGGCATTCGCATGGAGAACGTTCTGCAGATCCGCGACATCGATGTCGCGCTCAAGCACCCGATCACGATCTTCGCCGGTGACAACAACGTCGGCAAGACGTCGATCCACGAGGCCATCCGCATCGCCTTCACCGGAGAGGCCGCGCGCGTGAAGCAGAAGAAGGACTACGGTTCCCTCCTGCGAAGCGGCGCGAAGACCGGATCGTCCATCGTCGAGTTCCAGCACGCCGGCAAGACCGGGCGGGCGACCGCGATCTTTCCGTCCATCAAGCAGGAGTGCAGCCCGCCGGCGCCGCCCGAGCTCCCCTACATCCTGGACGCGCCGCGCTTCGGCGCCCTGGACGACACCGCGCGCCGGCGGTTCCTGTTCGATCTCTTCGGCGTGCGCGCGAACGTGCAGGCGGTCTCGGAACGCATGGCGAAGAAAGGCTGCGCCGACGACCTCATCAAGATCGTGATCCCGATGCTGCGCGGCGGCTTCGAGCCGGCCGAAAAGTACGCGATCGAGCAGCAGCAGCAGTGGCGGGCGAACTGGAAGGCCATCACCGGCGAAACCTATGGCGAGGTAAAGGCCGAGAGCTGGAAGGCCCCGCTCAGCATGGCCGAGATCAACAAGGACGGCATCGCCGGTATCGCATCGACGATTGCCACGCTCACCGAGGAGCACAGCGGCATGCAGCGCGAGATCGGCGCCGCAAAAGCCTACCTCACGAGCAAGGAGCGCCACGACCGCGAGGCCGTCAACCTGAAGGCGAAGGCGTCGAACCTCGCCAAGCTGAAGCGCGAGGTGGAAACGACCGAGAAAGCCATCCCCAAGGCGCGCGCCAAGGCCGAGCAGTCCAAGGCGAAGCTCTCGACCGCGCGGCTCACGGGCCAGCCTTGCCCGTCCTGCGGGACCATCCTCGCGGTCAAGGAGGGCGGCAAGATCGTCGAGGTCGAGGCCCACAAACCCTCGCAGGTCGCCGCCCAGGAGGCCGAGGCGCAGCAGGACGACGCCGCCCTGCGGACCCTCGAGCAGACCCTCGAGACCGTGCGCCAGCAGTTCCAGGATTCCATGGCGGCCGCTTCGCAGCTCTCCGCCATGGAGCAGGCCCTGGACAACCCGACGACGCCTGAGAAGCTCGCCGATCTCGTCGGTGGCGCGGATAGCCTCACCAAGGAGATCGCCGAGTTCGTCGAGAAGAAACGCCAGCTCGAGGACTCTGTCGCCGAAGTGGAGGCCGCCAAGAAGACGACCGAGCAGGCCCGCCAAGCGCACATCAAGTTCAAGGCGTGGACCATCGTCCGCGAAGTGCTCTCGCCCGAGGGCATCCCGGGCGAGATCCTGGAGGAGACGCTCGGGCCGCTGAACACCCGCCTCAAGGCATCGGCCGAGTTGGGCGACTGGCCGGTGCCACAGCTTCGCGGCGACATGGAGATCCTCGTCAACGGGCTGCCCTACGGCCTGCAGGGGGAGTCGGTGCGCTGGCGCGTCGACGCCATGATTGCCGAGGGCATCGCCCATGCGTCGAAGCTGAAGCTGCTCGTCCTCGATCGGATCGACGTGCTCTCGATCGGGCGCCGCGGGGAGCTCCTGGACTGGTGCTACCAGCTCGTCGAGTCGCAGAGCTACGAGTCCATCTTGCTCTTCGGCACGCTGAAGGAAAAACCGAAGATCGACGACGCCAACGTGTTCTGGCTCGAAAACGGGAAGGTCGCATGAGCCTGCCTGACTATCTGAAGGACATCGAGCGCATCCACAGTTGGCTGACGTGGTACGCCGAAGTGCGCGATTTCGATAACTACGTGGCGTTGCACCTGCTCTACCGCGCGCCAGACAGCCAAGAGATCACTCACGTCGGCGCGCCCGTCGTATTTCAAATGCAGCCCCACGAGCGGCATGCTCTCAAAGCGCCAGTACCGACGCTGCAGCTCGATCGCCAGGCCGCCACGACGCTGATGACGGAACTCTGGCGCGTCGGTGTGCGACCGGGCGGCATCAAGGAGTTGCCGAAGCCTGCGGAGATCGCCGCCATGCAAGCGCATCTCGACGACATGCGCCGGCTGGTGTTCAGTACCCGGCGCGTCGCGTGAACGTCGCCAAGTATTACCGAGCGCGCAACCGCGTCGTCTCAGTGCGGCGCGTTCTGTCCTCGCAAAACCACAGTGCTGGCAACGGCATCGCGCCTGTCGAGAAGCACATGATCGAGTTGGACTTTACTCGGCGCCGTCCGTCGAGCATCAAGCCGCACAGCCATCCCCACCAGCAACCGGGCTACCGCCAGCCGTCGGAGCAGCAGCGCCGGCGCGCGCGCCAACTTCTCAAAGGAGACCGCAGATGAGCAACATCCGCAGCGCCACATCCATCCTGACCGAGATCCGCGACGGTCGGGCGGTCCTCGAACTTTCGCAGCAGATTCACGACGCGATCGCCGCGGTGCTCGAGCACGGCAAGCCGGCGAAGATCAACCTCGAGATCACCATCGCGCCGCTCAGAAAAGGGGCGGAGAACCTCACGGAGGCCCCGCTCGTCTTCGCCGCCGAGGTCTCGAGCAAGTTGCCCAAGCAGGATGCGGAGGTGACGCTCTTCTTCGTCGATGCGGAGCAGAACCCGAGCCGCCAGCCCGGCGAGCGGCAGAACAGTCTCGGCCTGCAGGTCGCCACCGGCGCCGTCAAGCCCTAACCCTCAACTGACCCACAGGAGCCAACGCAATGGAACTCGAACAGATTCTCGAAGTGAACACCAACGCGGCCGTGCTCGCGGCCATGGTGGCCTGCTTCAGCGAAGTGCACAAGAACCCGCATCAGGACGGGCGGGATTTCGTCATCGTCCCCGCTGGCGGCGGGCAATGGAAGGTCGAGTACCTCGAACGGCCGCCCCTGCCCATTCGCAAGAGCGGCATCGTCGACGTCTACGACGTCGAGAGCCTGTGCAAGTACGCCGACCGCCACTTGGACAAGGACTTTTCGGTCATCTACGCGAGGCTGAACCCGGCCAAGTTCATCGCCGTCCTGAACGACCATGGGATGGGGCACAAGGACGCAACTGGCTGGGGCGACCATCACTGCGTCTTCGACCTCAAGCACTCGCCCGAGTACGCGGCCTGGATCGCGAGGAGCGGCAAGCCGATGGACCAGGCACAGTTCGGCGAATTCATCGAGGCGAACCTGCCGGACTTCACGCAGCCGCCGGGCGCCGCCATGTACGAACTGGCCCTCAACTTCCGGGCGAAGCAGGAAGCGTCCTACTCCGGCGCGATCAGGACCCAAAGCGGAGACATCGAGCTCACCTACACGCAGAAGACCACCGATGCGGTTGGCGCCGTAGCCGGCAAGATGACCGTCCCGGAGCGCTTCTCGATCGAGATCCCGGTCTGGGCCGGCCTCAACCAGAAAAAGCATGCGTTCGCCGCCAGGCTGCGCTACCGCCTGGGCGGAGGCACGGTGGCCTTCACCTTCGAGCTCGACCGGCCGCACAAGGTTGTGGAGCGCGCTTTCGAGGACGTGCTCTCGGTCATCCGGGAGAAGGTGGCGGCGCCGGTCTTCTTCGGCCTGCCGCAAGGAGCGTAGGCCATGCCCACCATCGAAATGGACCCGTTCCGTCAGCAGTACCGCGAGCTCTCCGAAGAAGAGAAGCGCCACGTCGCCAACCTGAAGGGCTACGCGACGGAGCTCTACAAGGGCCTGCTCGACGCGAACATGCCGCGCCCGGGCTGCGACGCGCGCTGCCTGGCGCTCGCCCGCACCAAGCTCGAGGAGGCCGTGTTCTGGGCGGTCAAGGGAATCAGCGCATGAGCACGGCGGCGCAGTGCGATCGATGCGGGGAGCTCTACCCGCCACAGCATGGCGTCGTGGAGATGAATGTCAACGTCATGCAGAAAGACGCTGATACATACAGTTCATGGAGCGACGTCGATCTCTGCCAGAAGTGCAGCGCCGAACTCCTTCGCTTCATCAAGCCGGCGCTCAACGACCTCGATCCAGAGCTAGGCAACTGACAAGGAGACCCACGATGGGACAGGAAGAAGGAAGCAAGGTAGTGGCCGACATGGCCGAGCAGCGCGAGGCGGCCGCCAAGGTCGAAATGACCATCCTCGACGCGATCGACGACGCGCAATGGCTTCGCCGCACGCCCGATGGCGTAGTCGGGCCCATGCGGCTGCGCGGCATCGTCGACACGCTGCTCTCCGCGCTCGAGCGGAGCCGCTGCTACTACAACGCGATGCGCCGCGGGCAGGAGACGTTCGTGCTAGTGCAGCAGGACCGCGCGGCGCCGGCGGCCATCGGTCAGTGGGCGGCAATCGCCGCCACGCACGGCTGCCCAGACGACAAGGTCCAGAACGCCCTCTCGACCGCCGAGCGCTGGCGCAAGCAGTTGGCCACCGCCACGAAGTGGCCGACATGACGACCATCGTCAAGGTCGGCCAGATCTGGCGCGACAACTACAACTATCAGAGGGCGTTGGTGCGCTACGTGAAGATCCTCTCGGTCCCGCATTCTGGCTTCTCGCGCGTCACGATCAAGCGTTGCAAGATGAACGGGGCGCCGATGCCGGGCAGCCCGACGGTGCGCACCGAGATCGAGCGCTTCCACAAGGGCGGCAAGAGCGGCTTCACGCTCGTCAAGGAAGCTGGCTGATGCGCCGTCTCTCGCTCGACGAGTACGACGTTCGCGACTGCGGCTATAAAACGCCGTGTTGGATAGCACGCGGCCATCCAAACTCAGCAGGCTACCCGCGCAGAACCATCAACGGGAAACGGACTTATGCGCCCCGTGCCATGTACGAACGAGAGAAGGGGAAGATTCCTGCAGGTCTGGTTCCAGATCATCTGTGTTCGATCCGCATGTGCATCAATCCAGACCACCTCGAGCCAGTTACCGAAACGGTAAACGGTAGGCGCAGTAAGCGCGCAAAGATCAACGAGCAGATTGCTAAACAGATTTTGCAATCGAAGCGCTCTACGAAATGGTGGGCGGCGAAGCTAGGAATCGCCGTATCAACCGTGAGCAACGTGCGCAGCGGTGCTCGCTGGAAAGGAGTCTGACTTGTCTCCGTGCCCGATCTCGGTCTGCGAAGAGCCGGTGCCGGACGACCGGCTCATGTGCCGCGCACATTGGTTCATGGTCCCGGAGAAACTGCGCAGCGCCGTCTTGCGGGCTTACCACCGCTACCTGGCAAAGCGCACGGACGGCAATCTCGATGCGCTCCGGGCCGCGCAGAAAACTGCGGTGGACGCGGTGGAGGAACAGCTCGACGCGCGTAGCCAGCGCAAGGCATGAGCGCCTTCAAGATCGAATGGCACGATAGCGGACGCGAGCCTCAATGCCCGCCCAATCCCGCCTTCCCGAACGGAAAAGACATCGACATCGCCGAGGGCATGTGCAGAGAGGGATGGCCGCGCTGCAAGGTGGATCTGCCCTATCCGGCCAAGCGCATCGGGTACTACATGATCGAGTGCGAAGCCTGCGGGTCCACCGTCGTCGTCACAACCGCCGGACGCCCTGACGATCCGCGCTCGGTGACGATGCCATGCAAGAAGCCTGACCCGCGGGAGGTCCATTGATTACCAAGTTCAGCGAGGCCCACGAGCGCATGCTGTCCAGCCCGGACCTGCAGGTGCGCACGCACCGCTGGCGCGAGGTTCGGCTTCCCCCGGCCAAGGGCAGGAAACGACGCAACAATCGTGGCGCCCGCCCGGTAATCATCGGCGGCGTCTCCTATCCAAGCATGAAGCAAGCGCGCAAGGACCTGAAGATCGGCGTGAGTAAGTTCTACAGCATGCTGGACACCGGGCAAGCACGCTATGCCTAGCGTCGGCACCATGCTGAAGCAGCTCGAGGGCATGCTCGGAACCGCTGACCTCAGCGATTGGGAGCAGAAGTTCGTCGCCAACTGCCTCGAGCAGTCCGACCAGGGACAGCACACGCCCAAGTTGACCGGCAAGCAGGTCGAGAAGATCGCACAGGTCTGGGAAAAAAACTTCGCGGGATAGGCATGAAGAACATCGACCTCGGCAAGATCTCGGTTCCCATGGACCAGTACGCCAGCCAGGGGAACGCAATACTTGGCATCCGCGGCTCAGGCAAGACCTATACCGGGACGTACATTGCGGAGCGGCTGCTCGACGCTGGACTACCGATTACCGTGCTCGACCCGATCGGCATGTGGCGGTTCCTGCGCGTACCCGGCACCGGCAAGGGCTATCCAGTAGTCGTCGCAGGCGGCGAGCATGGTGACATTCCGCTGCCCGTCCATGCCGCTGCGGAGATCGCGCGCGCGGCAATGCGCGACGGAATCTCGATCGTCTTTGATCTTTACGATGCCGCGCTCTCGAAACGCCAGTGGCGGGACATCGTGGAAGCCGTGGTGAAGACTATGCTCTACGAGAACAAAGCGCATGGGCTCCGGCACGTCTTCATCGAGGAAGCTGCGGAGTTCGTCCCGCAACGGATACGTCCCGATCAAGGTGCGGTCTACGATGTCGTCGAACGCCTGGCCCGCATGGGCGGTAATGCGCAGCTTGGGCTGACCCTCATCAATCAGCGGGCCGAGGAGGTCAACAAGGCCGTGCTCGATCTTTGCGACCTGCTCGTGCTTCACCGGCAGAAGGGCAGGAACAGTTTGCTCAATCTCGGCAAGTGGATGGACGTCGCCAGCGTGACGAACGCGGCGAACGTCGCCAAAACCGTGCCAGGGATGGAAAACGGCGAGGCGTTCGTCTGGCCGGCGGAAAGCGGCGCCCCCGTCCTGACCAAGATCCCGCAGAAGCGCAGTTACCACCCTGACCGCCGGGCCATGCACAAGGCGGTTGCGGCCGAGGCGAAGCGCGTCGATGTTGGCGCGTTCGTCGAGACCATGAAGGGATCGCTCGACAAACTAACCAAGGAGACCGAAGCGAACGACCCGCGGCGCCTGCGGATGACGATCGCCGCGCTGCAGCGCGAACTTGCGGCGAAGCCGCCCGCCGGCGCCGATCGGATGGCTGTGGAAAATGCACACAGGAATGGCTTCATGCTCGGTAAGGATTCCGCGCTACAGCGGTTCCGGGAGATCGGCCCCCTTCTGGATGCATTCGTCGAGGGCGCCGGGAACATCCGAAGCCGCGTGCAGGCAGCTCTGACGCACAGTCAGCGCGATGTCGTCGCAGCTCCGCATCAGGTCCAGCGCCACCATCCTCCGGTGCCGCAGCCTCGTAAAGCCCTGCAGATGGCTTCTACAGGCCCCGGCGACGCCTCGCTCGGCAACAGCGGGAAGCGCCGCATGCTGATCGCCCTCGCCCAGAACCAGAACGGCCTGACCTACACGAAGCTCTCGATCCTTACTGGCATATCGCAGTCGGGTGGCACCTGGCGCACCTACTTGGGAGATCTGCGGGGCCACAATCTCGTAGACCCGGGCGAGCCGGTGCGTATCACCCAGGCGGGCCTGAAGGCGCTCGGGAACTACGAGCCGCTGCCGACCGGGCAGGCGCTCATCGACTACTGGCGCAGCCGACTCGGGCGCAGCGGCAAGCGCGCGATCTTCGACGCCGTGCTCGCCGCCTACCCGCGCGGCGTCGCGCAGGAGGACGTGTCGGCGCGCACCGGGATCTCGATGGCCGGCGGGACCTGGCGCACGTACCTGGGCGAATTGCGCGGGCTCGAGCTCATCGTTGGCCGCGGCGAACTGCGCGCGAGCGAGGAACTTTTCTGATGGTCGAGCGTGAGATCCACAAGAGATTCAGCCAGTGCGGTGTAATCAACGCCGTCAAGTTGGTACGAGGGGCCGCGGGCGGCTGGTCCGTACATCTCGTGCTCGACGTCGCCTACCAGCTCACGGACGGCCGCCAGGTGATCGTCAAGCGCCATATTGGCGTGCGCGCTACGGAGCAGATCGGAAGGAAGCCGGCATGAGAATGCGCCCGCCCGCCTTGGCCCATCCTGGGCATGCGTTATTCCTTGGCGTGGCGGGGGATCCAAACATTCGCGCATTTGCCAACCGAGCGAATTGAGAGGAACAACATGATCGACATGAACGACCCGAACATGAAAGCGGCCCTCAAACTGACCGAGGACGCGGTGAAAGCGCAGGCGGAGTGCGACCACTACTGGATTCCAAACAGTGGCCGAGGCGGTGAGCCGGAGTTCAGGCCGAACCGCCAGATGTCTAGCGATCCGCTGATGCACGTCACATGCTCACTGTGCGGCACGCGGACGTGGTTCACCGAGGAGCAGTGGTGGGCAATCCCGGCGACCGTACCGCCACAGCGCCCCGGTAGGTAACACCACGAACATGAGATCAGCAGCCACGCAGGAACGTCCTTTTAATACCAACGGGGGCCGTTCGGGGGCGCGTTATAGCGCGAGTAAGAATCCCGACATGGCGACAGGCGAAGCTCCCCGTGTTCTTGCGCTGGCTGCTGTCTTCGGCACTGGCGCTGTAGAGGAACGATGAACACCTACGTTTGCTTCGACTCCTGGGCTGGCCGTACGCAGGCTCGCGTGACGGTGCTGAAGGTCTGCGCCAAGCG
>Ga0326597_10000485_pt1 | contig 70731 bp, 53 predicted proteins | sample RVTome_12_FD_203789 | JGI IMG/M metagenome (GOLD analysis project Ga0326597, IMG submission 203789) | Soil microbial communities from uranium-contaminated site in the Upper Colorado River Basin, Wyoming, United States - RVT100D185 | ecosystem: Environmental > Terrestrial > Soil > Contaminated >...
CATGACTCCTCCCACGGGGCCCGCGGCCAGCGCCCGCACCGGCTGAAACTCCACTTCTTCCCGCCAACCGAGCCCTCCATGGGATTGCATGGCAAGGAGCCTCCCCCGGAGTCCTCTATTTCTAAGACGGTTCTCAAGCAGCTCCAGGTCATGGCGCGCCCCCGGAGCCAAAAAGGCGTTCAGGACCGTCGTATTGACTCTCTCATATTCACCCAGCGTCGGAGAGATCTCGGAAGAGAGGCAGACGGACATACGGGGAACCTTCTGTCTGATGATTTCCCTCGTCTCCTCTTCGTGCTTGGGATTGAGAAAGGACCAAAGGAAGACGACCGCCACGGCCTCCACGCCGAGCTTGTCCAGCTCGGCAATGCTTTTTTCCACCTCTGCGCGGTTCAGGGGCACAACGACCTCGCCCTTGCAGTCCATCCGTTCCGAGATGCCACGAACGGCCGCACGTTCAACCAGAGGCTCGGGTTTATTCCATGCCGAGAGATCATAGCGTTGGTCTTCCCCGAGCCCATCGGTGCGCGCCATGACCCTGCCGATGCGCATGGCGTCTTCATGTCCCCTGGTCATGAGAAGGCCCATGCGGGCCCCCTTTCGAGCCACCACTCGATTGGTCATGCTGGTCGTCCCCAGGGCAAAAACCGCGGCATTCCCCAGCACGTCTTCGGCGCTCTTGGATAGTGACCCGGAAAGGTTTTGCAGAGCGGCCAGGATCCCCAGGCTTAGATCCTCAGGCGTGGTGAAGGCCTTATCGCTGCTCACACGTCCTGCATCATCAATGGCGACACAGTCGGTGAAGGTCCCCCCGACATCAATACCGACGACATACATAGAGTGAGTCCTTCAGCCCCAAATCTTGAGAATTTCATCTTTGCCGTACACATCGGGGCTGAGCAGATCGAGGGCCGCCCGATGGAGCTTGGGATCCGTTCCCGCGACACAGTCTTCGACCACGGCAAGATAGTAATCCAGCGTCGTGGCGATGCGGGCCGTGGTGAGGACCCCGGAGTGGCTGGCCACCCCCGTAACGACCAGGGTCTTGATGCCGCGGAGCCTCAGCATCTTCTCCAGAACTGTCCCCTGGAAACAGCTAAAGGAGAATTTGTCGAAAACGAGTTCTCCCGGCCGTGGGGCGAGCTCGCTTACGACCTCGTGGCCCCACGAGTCGAGAACCACATTGGGCTCCCCTCCCCTCTGACCCCGCCGGAGAAGATGGTGCAAATGCACCGACGACTCGTCCTCCCCTCCTGGAAAATGACTGGCCCGCGAGAAGGCTACCATCACGGCCGAACGTCGGGCAGAGGCCAGGACATTGGCAGTCTCGTCAACAGCCCTGCGCACCGGCTCTTTGGCCTCGCCTATCCTATCGAAGAGTTTTCCTCCCGGGGCACAGAAATCGTTCTGCATGTCATGGATCAGCAGGGCGGAGTGTGACGGGGCAACGAGCTCTTCCAGGCTCTCAAAAATCTCTTTTCCGTTGAGACGCCGCACGGAACCCCCCGCTCCCTCTAGTGCTCCATGCCCATCATAAATCTCCGGCCAAGCACCCGGAAACCAACGGCGAGGATCACGAACCCGAGGATCATGAGCACCGAAAGGGCCGCTACGGCGGGCACGCTGCCCCGGATCCATAGCTGGAGCATGTAAATGGACAGGATCAGGGAATCCGGGGCCCAAAGGACGGCCGCCTGGGAGGCGACCTTGGCGGAAAGCACGAAGACGTAAAGTCCCCCGGCTAGAAGGGACGGAAAGATGAGCGGGATCACGATGCGTTTCAACACCGAAAGGAACCCCGAGCCGCTGACCGTGGCAGCCTCTTCGAGTTCCCTGTGCAGCTGCTTCAAGCCTGCATGGGAGAAGCGGGTGGCGATGGGTAGGAAGCTCACCAGGTAGATCAGTATGAGGATCCAGAGCGTGCCATAAATGGGGTTGGGAAAGGCCAGGAACACCACGAGGAAGCTTAAGCCCATGGCGATTCCCGGGATCGCATACGGGATGAAGGCAACGGCGTCGAGGACCTTGCTTCCCCTGCCCGTGCGGCGAATGGTCAACCACGAGATCAACGTGGCAAGCAAGACGCACCCGACGCTCACGGTGACTCCCAAAACAAAGGTGTTCTTAATGGAAAGGATGAACGCCTGGTCCGCCAGGATCCGGCGGTAATTGTTGAGATTGAGAAGGGACAGGGCCTTGACGGAAGGAACCTGATAGAAGGGCAATAAAGAGATCCACGAAAGGACCAGGAACGGGATGCCCATGGCTACGAAGAGATAGAAAACGATAAAGCCGCCGGCCACACCCCGCCATTTGCCCAGCGGAATGATTCTGGGGCGATATCCTTTGCCCGTGATGGTCGTGTACTGTTCCGCCTCGGACATGAGCTTTTGATAGATGAGCAGGCCGATGATCCCGATCACGATTAACACCACGCTCATAGCGAAGGCATGCCCGTAGGCGGGGGGCTGCACCTCCCTGGCTGAAAAATAAATACTGGTGGCAAAGACCTGGACTCCGGATGCCAATCCCATGATCAATGGGACCTCGAAGGCCTCCATCCCCCGGATGAACTGGAGCAACCCCACCCCGGCCAGCGCCGGCATCATAAGTCTCAGTGTAATACCTTGCGCCGTCTGCAATTTCCCCGCGCCGCAGACCGTCGAGGCCTCTTCCAGAGAGGGGTCCATGGAGCGCAGGCTGGCGCCAAGCATGAGAAAGGTGAGCGGAGTCATGGAAAGTCCCTGGACCCAAAACATGGAGGCCACCGTGTAGGCGTTGAAAGGCGACCCGAGGCCCAGCCAGGAGGTTATGTTGTTCAGGATTCCGTTGTTCGGCTCCAGGACAAAAACCCAGCCGATCGCCTTCAGCATACTGGGAAGAATCAGGGGCACGAACATCAGCCCGTAGGCCTGGTTGCGAAAGGGACAGTCGGTCCGTTCCACCAGAAAGGCCATGATGCCGCCGAAAAGGAACGCCACCAGCATCGACCCCAGGGAGAAAAACAGGCTGTCAAAGAGCATGGTGAGGGCGACGGGGTCGGCCAGCGTGTCCCGAAAATTATCCAGGGTCAGGTTGTCCAGCCTCCAGTCGGAAACCGTCTCGAGGCTAACCGGTTTAAGACTGCTCCAGAGTAGGAAAACCGGCGGGATTAGAGACAGGGCCCCTACCAGCGCGACGACCGAACCCAGGAAGAGGCTGTCTGTTTTGATCTTAAAACGCACGGGCAACCTACCGTTTTGCAGGGTGGATTATAAACGAGGACATGGTAACGAAAAAGGGGCCGTCTCGATGCTCCGATTGTCCCGTCGAGCATCCTCGAGGCGACCCCCGAGAGCCGGCCAGCCGGCTGCCTGGTCCTCTAAGGACGGTTTCCCGGCCTAATTTTTCTTGCCCCGCCGGACTCCAAGGGCCGTCGACCACCATTCGGTGGCCTTCCTTTGGTTTTCCCCAGTCTCCAGCTCAAGGGGAAGCACTTCCACTTCGACGCCAAGCTCCTGTAGCTTCCTCCCCGCAATGGTTTTTGGCCAAAGCTTCTTATCAATGGGAGGCACCGCATGGGCGTCGGCGTAGGTCGCCATGCCCTGATCCGAAAGGAAATACTCGATGAGTAGCCTGGAGGCATTGGGATGGGCCACCAGCCGGGGCTGCGCGATGCACCGGGTAGAACCGACAATCTTGTCTACGGAGACGAATTCGATGGGGGCCCCCTTCTGCTGGTACTGAATCGCGTCGTTCATGACGTTCAACAGAAGGATCGCATAGGAGCCGCCGGCCAGGAGTTCGTTGGGCCCTTGAAATCCGCTCCCTACCCTGGGCTTGCTGTTCTTGATCACCTCGCCCCAGTAATTGAAAGAGGCCTCCCAATTCAGGGAACCGTCCTTATGCCTCAACTGATAGGCGGTCATGAGCGGAAAATTGGCTCCCGAGGAGGAGATCAAGGCCTGTCCCGGCTTCCACGTGGGCTTTTTCATGTCTTCCCAGGACTTGGGTGCTTTGTCCTTTGGCAGGACGTTCGTATTGTAGGTCGGCAGGTAGAGCTGCACCGTGATGTTTCTCCAGGAGTTGTGGTTGGGTTGAAACGGCCACCGATTTACATGGTCGGGCCAAGCGAACTCGCCCAGGGCATTGGCGGCCCTCAACCGGGGCAGCTGCCTCAGGCTCGTAATGACCACGTCGGCCGAGCGTTTTTCGACCTTGGACTCTTCAATGAGCTTGTTGGCCAGAGGGGTGCTGAAAGAGTCCCACACTTTCACATTGATTGAGGGATACTGCTTGCGGAAGCCGGCGAGTATCTCATCCGGGTTGCGCAACGCCGTGATCCACAGCGCGACTTCTCCTTCTTGTTTCGCCTTCTCGATGGTGGCCTGATCGGCGCCCAGAACTATGACCGGCGCCAAAAAGAGACTCAGCAGCACCGGAAATAAGAACGATCTCATTCTAGTTTTCATAATGTCCTCCTCTGGACCGTCGCTTTAGAGCACTTGAGATTCATTGAACGGCGCAATAGCTTGCAAACCCCAAGTGCTTAAATTTATTCGCATAGATATTACAAACGCCCTGCGCTGTCAAGCCCGATGGCGGCCAGCATGCCGGGGCGCGTATAAGAACGCCGGGGAGCGGAAATAAAGCGCACGTAGACCCTTCTGCGGAACAGATTATGCCGGGAAGGGAAGCGTTGGCGCGCCCGGAGGGATTTGAACCCCCAACCTACAGATCCGTAGTCTGCCGCTCTGTCCAATTGAGCTACGGGCGCGGAGTTATGGAGTTAGTAAGCAAAGGACGGCCGCTAACACCCGGAGGACAATCTAAAGAGCGGGTGCTCGAGGTCTGTGCCGCCTATAGCAGACGGCAACATATCACACTGGTTCATGCATTTCCAGAAAGGCTCTACGTGAAGCATTGGAGCAGGGTGCCTTCTAAGTTCGATCAGGATTCTCGAGGTTTCACTATGAGATCAACCTTCTGCCGGCTCGCTTTGCCCCACGAATCCCTTGAAGGCGTCGATGGATCGAGTGCCTCCGGCCACGATGAGGAGCAAGTCGTCCGCTTCGAGTCGCGTCCCGCCGTGGGGAAGCTTGACCTGTGGTCCGCGGATCACGGCAACGGCCAGCAAGTCCGGATATTCTTCGAACACTTCCGCTATCGTCTTTCCAACGACCTGGGAATCCGCCGAGATCTTAACGGTGGACATGAGTCCTTGCCCCCCGTGGATGGGTACGGGAGTTCCATGGCGAAGCAGCGAGCCCAGATGGGGCAGTGTGACGCCGCGAAGGTCCACGAGGGGTCCCTGTTCCAGCACGGCAAAGGCCGCTCTGAGCATGCCCTCTTGGTGCGCGGGTGAATCCGACCGTCGTTCCACCTGGGCCTCGTAGAGCCTGGGATACCGGAGGCGGGTGCTTACCGTCCGCTGCACGACGAAGGCGATGGCCGTGGCCATCATCGAGGGGACGATCAGGCCGTACCCGCCGGTCATCTCGGCCACCATGACCAGTGCCGCGATAGGCACCCGCGCTGTGCCGGCGAACACCGCCGCCATGCCCACCACGGCAAAAGACGAGACGTTGAGTCGGGCTCCGGGCACAAGGGTATCGACGACAAAGGCCACCCAGGCGCCCACCATGCCCCCGATATAGACATTTGGACCGAAAACACCGCCGGACCCTCCCGAAGAAATGGTGAGAGACATGGCTATAATCTTGGCCAGGGCCAAAAGGATGAGCGACCACCCCACGGTGCCGCCGGTCATGGCATTTTGCACCCAGCCGTATCCGGTTGAAATGGTTTGCGGCACGAGGAGGGCGACGAGCCCCATGAGCAATCCTCCTATGGCCGGTTTGACATGGTTGGGGACTCGAAGTCGTTTAAACAGGTCACGAATGCCGTAGAAAACCGGGGGCTCGATGGCGCCCACAACACCGGCCACCACTCCGAGAAGCGAGTATCCCAAAAGATCAATGGGGCGGGTAAAGTGAACGGTGGTGGGAAAAAAGAAAATCGGGGACCAACCCGCGAACAGCCCGTTCACGGCGTAGGCCACCACCGAGGCGATAACCGTGTAAATCAACGCTTCAGTCTCAAAGGCCATGCCGCAATAGAGAATCTCAACGGCAAATATCGCCATCCCCAGTGGGGACTTGAATATGGCAGCCAGGCCCGCCGCCATACCGGCAAGGATCAGGATGCGCCGTTCCTCTTCCGGAAGCCGCAGCAGATCGGCAAAAATCGACCCGACTCCGACGCTAATCTGGGCAGCCGGTCCTTCGCGGCCGGCGGCGCCCCCCGAGCCGATGGTAACAGCGGAGGCGAACGTTTTGATGAGGGGCACAATGGGGCGGATACGCCCTCCTTTGTAGTGAAACGCGGCGACGGCGGCGTCTGTGCCGTGTCCCTCGGCCTCCGGCGCGAAGGTATAGACAAGGATTCCGGAAAGAAGACCGCCCAGCGTTGTAACCACGGGCACGAGCAGAAGTCCCCAGGGTCCGATAATGGCAACCGGATTGGCGGTTCCCGGTTCGGGCCCCACGTACCCGGCGATCCCCACGATTAGAAAGCGTTCGGTCCAGGCAAGAATCCAGACAAAGACTTGAGCGCCCAGCCCCCCCACAACGCCCATCAAGACCGCGTAAAGTAAAAGCCGGTATTCCTGAAACGAAAATGACTTACCGGCGCCATTATCATCTCGAAACAAGCCGGTCCAAGCGTTCATGGGACCGGGAGTCTTTCTCTCTTGGTGATACTGAGCGCGGAAAAGACGAATTTCACCGAATTAAAATCCTCTTCGAAAAATGGAGTACCGAAAATATTGGGGTAAAGGGCATGGGAACTCTTCGCCATGTTGCCCACGGTTTAGATCGGGAACAAATACACCGGGAAAGGACAATAAGGAAACCGGCAGGCCATTCGTCAGATCGGTGGGATCTTGTAGAATGGACAGTGGAGAACAACGGTCGCCGCAGCCTTAAAGGCTATGTGCGGCAAACACCCTCCCCTCAACCCCGCTCGTATCTTACCGATGAAACCGCGGGCCGTCCATTTCGAGCCTTCCTCAGTTCCGGAGCCGGTGAGCCACTTGCATTCGCTGAGCGCCGTTAAGGACCGGGAACGTGTGCCAGCGCGTCAATCGCGCAAATTCGGCAAGACCTCGCGCGCGAAGAGCTCCAGGCTCCTGGTAGCCATGTCCAGGGGCATAGTAGCAAAGGGGGCGTAGATCATCATGGTCCCCGCGCCCAGAGCCTTTTGTTGGGAGCGGATCTGCTGCGTCACGGAGTCCGGATCGCCGATGATGCAGAGCCCCTGGTCGATGATATGGTCGAGATTGAATTTCCCGCCCATAGTTTCGCCCAGGAACTGAGCGCCGGCGGACTTGCCCTGCTTATAGGCGAAGGAACGTTCAGTGCGGGAAGCGGCCCGGTACTTCTCGATCTGCTCGGGGTACTTCCGCGTCACGGGGATCTCTTCAAAGAATTCCTTGATATACGGTGATATCTCGTCTCTGGCCTGTTGATCCGTGGGCGCCACGTAGAGCTGGCGCGAGAACATGATGGATTCCGGCCCGGGGCTCCAGCCGCACTCCTTTTTGGCGAAGTCGCGGTAGTAGGTGAAATTCTCCGCCATGGACTCCGTCGGGGCGAAGGACGAGGCGATGGGAATGTGCTTGCGCGCGCACCACTCGATGCTCTCCGCTGTGGCCGCCGCCATGATGAGCGGAGGGTGTGGTTGCTGAACCGGGCGCGGCATGATGGAGACATTCTCGTAATGATAGTGTTTTCCGTTCCAGGCAAAGGGCTCCTTGGCGGTCCAGGCTTCGGTAATAAGATCCCACGCCTCCTCGAAACGCTCCCGGACTTCCCCGGTCTCGATGTTGTACGCGTACCACTCGAGAAAGCCGCCGCGCAGAAAGCCCGACACGAGCCGCCCTCGGGACAGGATATCCACCATGGCCAGTTCCTCGGCCAATCGCACCGGATGGGCGTGAAGCGGCACACAGTTGCCCAAGATGACCAATTTGACCTTCTGGGTCTGAACCGCCACGGCTGCCGCCATCACGTTGGGGGACGGCGTCCCGTGGACTGTGTAGTGGTGTTCCGTAAGGCACACGCCGTCGAAACCGAGCTCATCGGCGCGCTTCAGGTACTCCAGATGCCCATGGTACTGCTTGATCCCTATGTCGGAGTCCCAGAGCCTGCCGGGATAGGGGAACAGCAAGCGGTCTCCGTGCTTAGGCCAAAAAACTTGATCGAACACCCAAACTTTCATCGATTACCCCTAATTAATAGTTTTACGAGCCGTTAAATTTCCCCACCATAAATAGGCTCGGGGAACGTGTTGTGTGACATTAGCGGATCGGGCATGAAAATGTCAAGGTCGCCGGCCCTACATCCCAGGGGAGGCGCGAGATTGACAGGGTTCGGCTAAATTGCCTAGTCTTCCCCTTGGTCGGGTTCATCTCCCCGCCTAGGGCGCTTCCCGAAGGAGCCCGGCCGACCGTGCCTCACCGCACGAGGACACCGGCTCTTCCTAAAGGGAAACTATGGCCAATTGGAAGGCGCGCGTCGGCATTCTTTCTCCGTCGGTATTTGAAATTCCATCGGATTGGAGCGCCATTCTGCCTCCGGGAATCTCCCTCGCAGCCAGCGGCCTGAACGTTCGCGCCCACACACCCGAAGAGTTCGAAAAGGCCGTTGGCGACCTGGAATCGGCCCTTCAGGTCTTCCTGGCCGAGGAAGTCGACGCCATCCTCGTCGGTGGTATCACCCTGGCAACCCAGCGCGGTTTTCAGGCCGAGCAGAACATCTTGTCGGACTTATCCATTCGCTTGCGCCTACCGCTGACGACGGGTATGCAGGCAAGCGTCGAGGCGCTGCGTCACTTCGAGGCGAAGCGAATCGTTATCGCCACGGCCTATAAAGAGTCAATCAACGGGGCGGTGCGGAAGTACTTCGAAGAGGCCGGCTTCGAGGTCGCCGGTATCAGGGGACTGGGGGTATCGAGGCCGGTGGAACAGGCGAAGCTACAGCGGGACGCTTCCGCCAAAGTCGCCCGGACATTAATTCAGGCACACCCTGACGCGGACGCCATCCTTCTACAGGGCCGCTGGCCTTCAGTGGGCAGCGTGCAACGCCTCGAAACGGAACTCAAACTACCCGTCGTGGCGACAGTCGCGGCCTCGCTCTGGTGGGCGCTTCGAAGATTGCGCCTGGATATCCCCGTGAGGGGTTTTGGCCGCCTCTTGCAGGGCGCGTCATCGTAATTCTCTCGAACCTTCAATAAGGGAACCTCAGACGACCCGGTCCAACACGCGATTAATCCAGGGGACAAAGCTGGCGGAGAGAGAGGGATTCGAACCCTCGGTACCCGTTTAGGGGTACACACGCTTAGCAGGCGTGCGCCTTCGACCACTCGGCCATCTCTCCGTTGGGTTGTTTGGGAAAAAACGCTCCTTTTCAAACTACCATAGGAAGGCGCGGTTTTCTACAAAAGTTTCCTCCCCAAGGCTTGGCCCACGGCGGGGTCGCCCCGTGGAATAGCGACTCAACCTGGGTCGAGTGATTCGACTGAAGCGCCATTGCACAGGGCTTGCCCCGAAGGTCCTGTCGGCGGTGAATAATCCGGGCTATCCCAAGGGCCGTCTGCCGTTGACGACGATTATTTTCGGCGATACTGCTCGACGACCGGATTGACGCCGGTCTTTTTGTTTTGCTCCCAGAGATAAAACCCCGCGCCGGTTTTCATGCCATAGAATCCCGCGGCCACGAGCTTGCCCAAAAGATCCGGGACTCTGTAACAGGGTCCCAACTCGCGCTCCAGTAACCCGGCTATAGCCAGAGCGGTATCCAGGCCGACGTAATCCAGGGCCGTGATGGGTCCCATCTTGTGCCCCAGGCACAAGGTCGTTTTATCGGCGTCCTCGCAGCTCATGATTCCCTCCTCGACCACTTTGACCGCCTCCATCAAGAACGGAACAAACATGCGGTTGATACCGAACCCGGGTCCATCTCCCGCCACGATGGGCTCCTTGCCCAGCTCACGCGAGAAGGCTTTGATTCTTGAAAAGGTCTCATCCGAAGTCAAGCGGCCCCGAATCAACTCGCAGCCTGCCTGGACGGGAACGGGATTCATGAAATGCATTCCCATAAATTTTTCGGGCCGCGGTGTGGCGCCGGCCAGCCGCGTGATCGAGATGGACGAGGTATTGGAAACAAACAATCCTACGTAGCCCGATCGGGCTACAGCCGCGATCATCTCCTTTTTCGCCCCTTCATCCTCGACCATGGCTTCGATCAGGACGTCCCGGTCCAACAGCGACCTGATTTCGGTCGACCCTTGAACCCGCTCCCCGGGCTTTCTCCCGGACTCTAAAGGCAGCCGACTCTTGGCCGGCGGCTTGCCCGGGCCATCTGAACGGCGCTGCAATGCATCCTCAATGAAGGTTATCCCTTCCTCGACTCTAGCATCCGTCACATCGACGGCCAGCACATCGAAACCCATGGAAACGGCCACCTCGGCGATACCGCGTCCCATGAGCCCCAACCCAATGACTCCAACCTTATGAATTCCGGATTCGCTCATGTCCGCTTTAACCGGCAGCCCACCTGGGAATTATCTCGCTCAGGCATAATCGAAGAAAAGTTCGGGTTGCTACTTCCAGGACTTGACCAGGAAGCGAGAGAAAACTCCCATGAGGGCCGGTGTAGCTAAGCCGATGGCTATGGGGACCAAAAGACTGGCAAACAAGCGGGCAAGAGCAAAATCGAGCCGCATAAAAGGGATTTCAAACACGAAAGTACGATTGAGCGGGATGAGCGCCCAGGATGTCATGAAGGCAGCCAATGGACCCGCCCCCGCCCCTTTGTTCTGGAGCGCCGCGAGCAGCGGGAAATGGACGTAGGGACCTCCCGGCGCGAAGATGCCCGCGGCCGTGCCCACCAGGATGCCGCGGAAGCCCGATTCCGCCCCCATCCACTGGCTAACGAGCACCGGCGAGATGAGGACCTGTATCATGCCGCCCAGAAGCAGTCCTAAAAGCATACGGAACCATACGGCCCTGAGCATGACCGTCGAGGTCGCCAGTCCCAAACGCACCAGAGGCCATCCCTCGGAAGAATATGCCGCCACGAAAAGGGCCACCACGACACCCACCATCACGATCAGAGAGATGTCCATTTTCTTTCTCCTTGCTGCCATTATGCCACCCCGCCGAATCCTGAAATGCAACTCGGCAAACACTACGCGGGTAAACTTCCCGGCGTGCGACCTTGGCCCCTGACCCCGCGGCCTCGCTGGTCTCTTCGACCGTATGGAAGCCACGGTGGACGCCCGGCGCCGAAGTCACCCTGATCAGCTTAGCCAAGGGCGACCTCCAACTCCTTCGTGGAGAAAGAATACCTCTGGGTCCCGCCATTTTCTACCAGAGGTTGAAGGTTATTGACAACGTCCGGTGCCCCGGCATGGAGACACCGGCAATGGCCGTCCCTGTGCACCGCCAGGGTGGGAGCGGTTTTCCTGTAGAAACCAAAACCATCGACGAGGGAAGCAATATCAGCGGGCTTAGAGGGGACGTATCTCTGCTTACCGGGGCCGGCTGTCTGTAAAAGGGCGCCCTCTTAAACGGGCCTCGACCGCCGTGTGCCCGCTTCGCTGGAGGGGAAGCAACCGGGGATGAGATGGTAACTTGCGGGCCCGGTCCCGTGCTTCCAAGCGCTGCGAACCCAAAAACGGTCCCGGCCATCGGTGACCTCCAGATACTCGACGCGAGCCAGTTCCGATGGCGGATCGCTTATGGCGTATCCGTCTCCCAAGGGGTGAAGGGTAGCCGGGTTGTGGCTGACATGGCGTCGCCGGAAGTCGTTAAAAGGAACCCCGCCCATCCCTGGTTCGGGAACCCCTTCGAAGCAGTCACCGGCTCCCATGCGAGCCGGGGTGGACACCTCGTCAAGTTCGTTGCAATCAGGACACCAAAAAAAGCACTGTCGGAGCATCGAGGCGAGGCCTAGGAATGGGGCTTGGTACCGTATTCCGTACGGGGTTCCATCTGACATGGGAGTCTCACCAGGGCCCGAGTCCCCACCCCCGGTTGGCTGGTGATCTGCAGGCCGCCCCCGAGATAATCGGCCAGTTGGCTGGCCACCGTCAATCCCAGCCCCAGTCCTGCCACCTCCCGGTTGGGGTCCTCCAATTGTTGGAAGGGCTGGAATATATTTTTCATCTTGTCCCGGGGTATTCCCACGCCGGTATCGATGATCTCTAGTTCCACGTGTCCCTCATGGACGGAACGGCCGACTTTGACCGTAATCTTTCCCCGTGGAGTAAATTTGATGGCATTCTGAAAGAGGTTCTGAAAGATCCTCGCCACCTTCGAAGGGTCGCTGATAATGTGAACGTCCTCCTGCGGTAGAAGGAGGCACAGCTCAATCTCCTTTTCCTTGAGAAGCCTATCGTAGTTGTCCACGACCTCTTGAATAATGGCCTTGAGATCGACCTCCTCCGCCACGAGGAAGGTGTCTCCCGCGTTCAGATACCCGAGCCACAGGACGTTATCGATCAGCATGAGAAGCTCTTCGGAGCTCTTGTAAACCTTTTCCATGACCGACTGTTGCTCATCGGTCAAACTGCCAAGGGCACGGTCAAGGAGCAGGGAGATAAAGCCCAGGACAACGCTGAGAGGGGTGCGCAATTCGTGAGAAACATTGGTCAGAAAATCCGACTTGAGCTGTTTGAGTCTCATACGGGCCTTGCGGCGCTCCAGGGCTTTGTTAACCTGGCTCAGGATGTGGTTCACATCAAAGGGCTTTGACACATAGTCGAAGGCGCCCATCCGAAGGCCATCCACGGCCGTATCCAAGGACCCGTAGCCGGTTATAATGATGGCTTCGATATCGGGATCGTGGTGCTTGATCTGTTCCAACAGCTTGATTCCGGAAATGGTGGGCATTTTTAAATCCAGGGTCACCAGGTCAATGGGTACCTGGCTTACGATCTCAATGGCCTGCCCGCCACGTTCAGCGATGTGAACGCTGTAATAAGGACTCAGTATCATCCGCAGGGATTCTCTGGGACCCAATTCATCGTCCACGACCAGGATGTTGGCTTTTCCGTTCAAGTTTCCCATATGGCAAGTTCGCCCTCCAAAGGAGCAATCCCTATGCCATTGGGGGATGGAAGCTAAGGCACCAGATTTAAAGGAAGATTTATACCACGGAGAATGGAAACCGAACCCGGGGAAGAGATATTAATATGAGACGCCAATGAATTGGGGACTATTCCATCACAAAATACCACGGGTTGGTACTTTATGGCAGTCCGGAGGCTAGAACAAACTTGGGCAGTTTCCGCACAGTTTTGTTGACTATAAACCTTGATTTTCCTCAGAAATCTTGAGCTTCTCCATCTTGTAGCGAAGGATTCTCCTGCTCGTTCCCAGGAGGGCCGCCGCCTTGGTCTGGTTGAAACCGGTCTTTTGCAAGACCTTCACGATAATCTCCCGCTCGAACTCATCCACGGCCTCGCTCAAAGGACGAGCCCCCCTGAGAACCTCATCCTTCAGGGAAGATACCAGGTCCCGATCCCGCATGGTCTCGGGCAAGTCATGGAGTTGAATGGTCTCCTGCGGTGTGAGAATCGTAAGACGTTCGACGAGGTTTTCCAGCTCGCGCACGTTGCCGGGCCAACTATAAGACATAAAACAGTCCACCACGTCGGGAGAGAGCACCTTGGGCTCCAGAGTGTTTTCCTCAGCCTTGAACTTCAGGAAATGATTGACCAGAAGGGGGATATCGTCCTTTCGATCCCTTAAAGGCGGGAGATGGACGGAAACCACATTCAGCCGGTAGAAAAGATCCTTTCTGAAACCTCCTGTCTCGGATAGCTTCCACAGATCACGGTTACTCGCGGCGATAACGCGGACATCGACCTTGATTTCCTCCGTGCCTCCCAGACGCGCGAAGCGCTCCGTTTCGATAGCCCTTAAAAACTTTGCCTGCGTCGCCGAGCTGAGTTCTCCGATTTCATCCAAAAACAGGCTTCCGCCGTCGGCGAACTCAAAGTGCCCCACTCTTTTCTGATTGGCCCCGGTAAAGGCCCCCTTCTCGTATCCAAAGAGCTCACTCTCTATAAGCGTGTCGGGCAGGGCTGCGCAGTTCACCACAGCAAATGGCTTATTCCTGCGCTCGCTATTAAAATGAATGGCACGGGCAATCAGCTCTTTGCCGGTTCCGCTTTCCCCTGTGATCAGAACCGTGCTTTTTTTCGACGCCACCATGCTGACCATTTTGAAGATCGAGAGCATCCGGTCCGAGCGGCCGACGATATTTTCAATGCCGAACCTGCGCCCGACCTCTTCCCTGAGCCGTTCCAGCTCCCGTGAAAGTTGGACCTTTTCCAGGGCTCGGGCCACCCTGAGCCGCATCTCCTCTACGTCAAAGGGCTTGGTGACGTAATCAAAAGCCCCATGCTCCTTGGAGCTGAAGGCCGAGCGCGCCGTATTCAGCGCCGTTAACATGATGACCTGGCTTTCCGGATCGATGGATTTGACCTGTTTGAGGGTTTCCAGGCCGTCCGTTCCAGGCATCAGGATGTCCAGAAGGATGACCTCGGGCCTCTCAGCCTTGACTTTGCGGATTGCGTCGTCAGCCGAACTCGCTTCGGAAACGCGGAAATCCTTTCCAAACACTAAACGGAGCGACTCCCGCACGCCGGTCTCGTCATCAACAACCAACATGGATGGCTGACTCATGGCTCTCCTATTCCCTGTGATTTATTACTGACTTATCGGTGGATTCGTGGGCACTACGAGCCTGATCTGCATTTGCCCGTCGCCCTGGCGGCTCAACACGAGATCTCCCCCTGATCTCTCTAAAAGACTCTTGGCAAGAAGAACCCGCAGCGGGAGAGCTTCGTCCTCACGTGATTGAGAGGAGGGCTCCAGGTAGGCGCTCAGAGGGTTGGTTCCGCTGCCTTCTCGGACGTATGACATGGACACCAGGCCGTCTCGCCCTATATCAACCTTGATCTCTCCCTTGGCCTTGATCTGGCCAAGGACCGCCCTAAGCACATTTATTAGAGTATACCTAAATTGCTCCGGATCTACAAAAACTTTTATATCTTCCTCTCTTTTTCCCCAGCGGATAGAGGCGTCCCGCTCCACGCACTCGGGAACCAGCTCCTCAAAGGTCCGTTGCAGCTGGCCCCGCAGCGATACCCCTTGGGCATTGGGCTCACTGAAACGGGAAAAATCCACCAGGAGCTCTAAGACGTCGTCCATTCGAGCAATATCGACCCCTACCCTCTGCTGGAACTGGTCTCGAAACGCCGAATCGTCGAATCTCTCGGCCAGGAGCTGGGCAAAGGTCTTGATGGTGACCATTGGGTTCTTGAGCTCGTGGGCCAATTCGTTGATCAAAACCCTGAGCTCCGGTAGCTTCCCGTTTCCCCAGCCAGGGCTCTCAACTGGCACCGCTGCCGATGCTTCCCCCACTATCGGTTCCGGGAGTTCTGGAGCCGTTCCCCCCGAATCCCAAATCAGGTCCGAGGCTTCGACCAGGTCCTTTCGCCGGATTACCAGAGTCCTTGTAATAACCGACTGGAGTTCCAAAATATTGCCAAACCAGAGATAGTGGCGGAGACGGTCAAGGGCATCGGGAGAGAAGCTCACGGAACCTAGATTCAGTTGCCGCGCGCATTCCCCAGCTATGGCGGCCGCCAGTGGCGGAATGTCCGAAGGCCGTTCCCTAAGCGGCGGGATTCGCAAGGTCAAGGTCGCCAGGCGGTAGTACAGAGAATCAAGAAAATTCCCCTGGTAGACCTGTTCCAAGAGGTCCACGCCCGCCGTGGAGAGCAGCCAGAGTTCCCTTCCCGAATCTTCCTCTTGCCGCAGATAGCGGAGCAAAGCGCCCTGGTCCTGAAAATCCAAGGCCTCCACCCCGAGCAGCACCAGGGTGGCTCTCCCCGGCTCCTCTGCCCCCAAACAGGCTGACTGGACCCGCCGTCCAAGGCCTTCAACGGCATTGCGAATTTCCGGCACATGCACGGAGACCCAGGGGCCGGCCTCGGGAGTTTCCGCGTGGATGGCCCTGAGGACCTGCTCCTGTCCGCACCCGGCTTCCCCCATCAGCAGCAACGGGTAGGGCCATGCCCTGCACCGCCTGGCCAATTCCGACACGGGCTGGGGAAGGTAGGGATATTCGAGATAGCGGTCCAACGCCGGGCGCTCCGAGGGCGGCAATCCCCGGCGGGCCCCCCGACCATGTGCATTGTCGAGAAGGCTTGAGACCATGGCCCGCAGGTCATAGGGGTTGAAGGGCTTGGTGAGCCAACCCCCGTCCGCCCCCTTGTTATCGACAAGGAGCCTGGGTTTGGTTTCGAGGAGTAGTAGAACCGGGCATGGGAGCCTGGAAGCAAAATGGGCGAGCACCGCTGAGGGCTCCCCGGAGCCCGGCGGCAAACCGAGGATCAGGAGGTCAAAGTCCCTGGCATCCGAGGGAAGGCCCTGCAAGGAGGGTTCTTGGCGTTGGGCAACTTCGAACTCCTGTCCCAAAAGCAATTCCAGGGTCTCGCGGACCGCTGTCGACTCATCAATGACCAAGATCCTTTTCATGGGTCTCTGGGCTCTCGCTCACCGCCCGGGTGCTCAATTTGGCAGGCAGGTTGATGAAAAACGCCGTCCCTTCCCCAGGTTTGCTCTCGGCCACCATATGCCCGCCATGCTCCTGTATGATCTGATGGGAAATCGAAAGACCCAGACCGCTGCCCTCCTTCTTAGTCGTAAAAAAAGGATTGAAAATATTCTCGAGATCGCTTTCCTCAATGCCGACCCCCGTATCACGGACCTCGATCTGCACGAATCTCTCGCCGCCTTCCCGCGAGAACAAACGGGTGCAAATATCTATGGAACCCCTGCCTTCGATGGATTGAATGGCATTGAGGATGACATTCATCAGGACTTGCTTGATCTGCTCCTTGTCTATGAAGATCTTCGGCAGGCCGACCGCCGGCCGCAGATGAATCCTGACATCTTTTTCTTTGGCTTCCGTCTCCAAAAGCCTCGCGATGTTGTCAACGATCTCATTCACGTCCTCGGGAGAAACCCTTGGGGTGGAGGGCCGGGCAAAACTGAGAAGGTCGTTGACCAGACCGCAGATTCGGTCCACCTCTTTTAGGGCCAATGATTTAAAAGTGTCCCGGAACTCGGGATCCGCATAACGCTCGGGCAAGAGTTGCGTAAAGGTCCTGATGGCCACCAGAGGGTTCCGAATCTCGTGGGCCAGTCCGGCAGTCAACAAGCCCAGTGAGGACAGGCGGTCGTTGCGCTGAATGATGGTCTGGGAGAGCTTTAGATTTTCGTAGAGCTGGGCATTTTCGATTGCCACCGCCGCCTGATTAGCCAACGCAAACAGCACATCCAAGTCCTCCGTTGAATACAGCTCTTTATCTTCTTTGTGCCCGAGGTTCAATATGCCTATCAGCCTATTCTTGGATAGTAAAGGGAGAGTAACCTCAGCCTCCATTTCCTCCATTTTTTCAGCTAGTTGCAAAGATTCTGGACCCTCCTGGTCCATCTGTAGCTCTTCCTGAATAAGCGCCTCCCGCCTTTTGACCAGTCCAAGTACAAATGGGTCATCCTTCCGAATCGCGTAATTCTTGAACCGGTCTTCCCCCAAGCCGACGCTGGCCCGCTGGGTCAGCGCCCCTTTATCGTCATCGGAGAGGAACAACGAGGCCTTGTTCGTTCCCAATTCCCGGCTGACGGTCTGAACGAGTTTTTCTGAAAGAGTCTCGAGATCAACCATCGAAAACAGGTCCCTGCTGGAATGCAGCAGTCTTGTACGATAATCGTACCTCTTCCTAAACAAGACCCGCTCCACCGCCTCCTCTGTACGAAAGCGAAATTTGGGGAATAAAAAGCCAACAATGACGAGAATCAGGAGCGTCGCCATGGAAAAGTTGTAATTGACGGTGCCAAAGGCGAGCTTCTGGCCCCAAAGCACGAGCAGGTAACAGGGAACCAACAACGTCATGAGCAAAAGCGTGTACACCAGGCTCTTCTGGATGACAACGTCGATATCCATGAGGCGGTAGCGCGCCACGGCGTAGCTGATGGGCAAGGTGTAAAAGTAGACCACCGGCGCCCCCACGGGCGGGATAAGACTCGTAAAGAACGGGAAAAAGGACATCGCTCCGCAAAAGAAGCCGATCAAGCTGGAATAAATGACATACTCGTACTGGTTGGCTTTAACAACCGCATCCGTCCGGCGATGGGCGATGATCAACTTGGTTATGGCAATGCCCGGCACCAGCACGTAGTTGGCAATGTATATCCAATATATTCTGGCCGGGACCTCGTAAAAGCCCCCGTGGGGGTACAGTTTTACGCCTTCGATGAGGCGCCCGCCGAATAGAAGAATCAGTTCCACAAGGGCAAAGAAATAGCAGGCAACCAATAGAAAGGGATGGTTTTTTTCTTCCTCCAGCAACGAAAGGATAAAGTGAAGGTAAATGGGGCTAATGAGGATCGCTCCAATATATATCGGGTAAACGGCCGTCTGGGCAACGGATGTCGTTCGGGCGATCTCCATAAGAAAGTGCCCTGCGTGCCACACGCTCACTGACACGCAGAGTAAAAACCAAGTCTTTCGCGTGAGGTCCCGCGCCTCGCCCCGAAAAAGGACGAACAGTCCCAGCAGGAGGGATAAGACGCTGCCAACAGCGTAATTAATCGTGTACCAGCCCATAAGGATTATGACGACTCGGGCCGTGTCCCGCCGGTGGAGCACCGGCGGGAAGCGACTTCCGCATTCCATATACAGGCTATTGCGGGGAACAACGCTGGTGTAGAACCGGGAGCGTATGCTTCAGGAGTCGAGGGCATCAGTGCGAATGTATCGCAACCGCCCATAAACTCAAAGAAAAAAAAGCGTGGGCTGAAGCTTAATGAATTTCAGGGCTGCCCAACGGGGCAGCCGGTAGATAGTTGAAAGGGGAAGCCTCAAGGCTGGGGACCTCAAAGCCTGTTCGGGCGCAATCCAGTTACCCTTACACGGCCTGAGTCGCGGCTGCCTCCGACACCAACAGCGCGAGCTTGACCAGCGATTTACCCGTCAGGTTAGTACCATGGGAAGGTTCTTCGTGAACGTCGCCCAAGAATTCGGGGCCTTCGACAAGGCTACGCTGGAAGGCGGAAAGCTTTCCCGAAACTGCGTAAATCGCCGCTTGAGGAGTCGAGCACGAGACGGGAAGGTTAGTTTGACCGTGTGAATAGTAACCCGCAGGCCACACCGAAGGGTCCATATAACCATGCCAGTGGGCCAGGGCCAGCCCACGCCGGCCCAGGGAATGACAGAATTTTGACGCGGGATTGATAGCTGCCAGCACGCTCGCGACGAGGGCGTTTCCTACGGCGTGCCCCAGAATCGTGGTGGTATCGAAGGACGGCTGACAGTCGCCGCCCGGCGCGGCTCCACGCGGGGTTTCAAGGATCACCTTTCCCCCGTCAAGGGTTAACTTCACAAGATCGCGGCTCACATCCAGGTCGGTCTTATCGCATCCAGAGCGGGTGCAAAGGACAGACACCGGCGGAACGCCCATGATAAACCGCCTGCCACCGACCTTTATAGCCGCATATAAACGCCGGCCGATTTCGTGAAAATCCTTCTCGTTCCAGTCCAAACGCCTGATCGGCGGACTGGTATTTTTTAACTCGACGGCCGGCACAATTTCCAGGGGCAACTGACGGGCGAGAAAACCGTAGCTCATTCCCGTTCGCCAGCTCAAATAGGCCGCCGCAATCCGCCTGTACCGATTGTTGCGGAAGACCAACTCTTCCACCTTCGTTTGGGAGGTAAGCAGCCCCGTCTTCGCCCATTGCCCTCCTCCCGCAATCAGGTCTCCTATAGGCAAACGGTACTCCGATACCGCAGGGTCGAAGGCCCCCTCGAAAACTGAAAAATCCGACTTTTTAGGCGGTATCACCGGGGCGGCAAGCTTTGGTATGAGGGTATGGAGTACGCGATCCTTGAGGCTGGCAAGACCGAAGGTATCAATGGCGCCGTTCATATTGCACACGGTCCAGGATGCGTCGTCCACGTAGATTACGACGTGAGCCATATGCCAGACCAGGGCACCGATCAAGGCATTCAGTCTCTTTTGAAGCCGATTCTCGCTTAAGCCCGGCAAGGTGCCATCCAGCACCCCCACCACCGTATTCTCGGAAAGGCTGGCCACGTGATCGATGGCCAAATTTCCAGGAGCACCTTCTCCCACCGCGATGAGAACGATCCCTTTGCCAACCCTCCCCTTGGCTCCCTCGGCCAAGGCCTCGGCGTAGGGGATTACGGCAGCCCCTGAATCCACGAGTGCCTTGCGCAGCTTCCTTAAAAAAACCCCCAGTTTCGGGGACTGGCCGGCCGAGGGGTAAAACGCCACGCGAAGAGACCGGGCCATTTGAGCTGGTGTGAGAGGCACCGGCAAACGTATGCCCAAAATTCGCCGCAAAGCCTCCGTACTGAGAGCCGCGGGTTGATTGACAAAAAAGTTTGTGACCGGGTTTTGAATGGCCTGGGATGATTTGGGCATTGGCCTACGGACTCCTGCTTAACAAAAACTTGCTGTAAAGTTAAGTGTTTAAGCCAGAATTACTCAAGTTTTTCCTGAGCCATGCCTCCAAGAGCCTTCTCTTGAAACGCCATTGGTTTCCAACCTTGAATGCCGGAAGTTGTTTCTGTGCAACTAAGCGATAAATTGTGAACTTGTCGACTTTGAGATAGTGGGCAACCTGTTCCGTGGTTAATAAAACCTCGTGCATGTTAATTTACCCTTTGGTACTATTGTGAATGGCTTAGCAGCTTTTTATAGAAAGTCCCTTTGGGTGTCAAGAGGTAATTTTAGGTCCTTTTAGGTTGCAATTTGGAACTATCGGGTGCGATAATCCCCGCGGGTTTTTCTCTAAATAGCTGATTTTTTTAACACGAAGACCCCCAGAGGTCCCATGAGACAGCCGCCAGGGTTAAAGGTTCTTGCCCGCGCTTTTTTAACGATTTTCTGGCTTTTATCTGCCTCGGCTAGCTCCCTTGCGGGGGGCTATGCTATTCCGCAGCAGACGGCAAAGGCCTTGGCGCTTTCCAACGCGGTGACCGCTGGCGTCGATGACCCGTCGGCGGTTTATTACAACCCCGCCGCTCTGAGGGAAATTAAGGGGAATCAGCTTTTGGGAGGATTGAACTACATCAACGTTATCAGCAGTGTAGAGAACAGCGGCCTGAAATCCAGAAATCGTGAGAACGATAACTTCATACCGACCTTCTTTGCCAATTACCATATTCCGGAATCGAAGGTTACCCTGGGACTCGGGACCTACAGTCCTTTCGGCTTGGCCACCAACTACGACAAGGACGCCTTTACCCGGTATGCGAGCAACGAAGCCAGACTCAGGCCCTTGTACCTGAATCTCGCCGCCGCCTGGAGCCCCACCGACTTTTACTCCATAGGAGGCGGCATCAGCTACGTCCACGCCGATGCAAAATTATCGAGGGCCATTTACCTGACCACACCCACGGATGGAAGGGCGGAGATCACGGCATCGGATGATGCCTTTGCTTATAACCTGGGCCTGCTGCTGAAGCATCCCGGGCACCCGATCAAGTTTGGGTTCAATTATAGAAGCCGGACGTATCTGAACTTCGAAGGAGACAACGTGGATTTCGTTGACTTCGACGGAACACCGTTCAATACCAAGATTGAGCGTGGCGGCCTGGTACTCCCCACCGTAATAAGTGCAGGCATCGACTGGCAAATCACCCGCAGATGGAGCGTTGATTTCGTTTACGACTGGACCAAATGGAACGATCTGGAAACCCTAAAGGTGATCTTTAAGTCGTCTCTACCGGCGCTTGGCGGAGCTGTTCCCATTGGAGGAATTTCGGTCTCTGCCGATTGGAAAAATACCAGCACGCTCAGGTTGGGTTCGACGTTCCATATCAACGACAGATGGGATCTCATGGGCGGAATCGCTCTCGATGAGACCCCCATTCCCAGCAAGACCCTGGGGCCGCTCATTCCCGGAGCCGATATCTTTGCCTTTAACGGAGGGGCAAGTTATTCATGGATGAACTTGAAGATCACCGCAGGCTACATGGCGGTGTTCTACCAGACGCGGCGAGTGCAAAATGAAATTCTTGAAGCGGAAGCTCCGCCGGCGCTTCGCTCGCCCTTCACCCCCGGCAAGGATAAATACAAAACCTTTAACAACTTTGTATCCCTGAGCGTCAACTACCAGTTTTAGAGAGCGTTACCTGAGCCTTGGGGCCCGCCGCCGGTGGCGGCGCGCTATTGCGGGCGCGGGTAACTTTCCCAGAGATCCCCCGTTTTGACACCGTCGGCCCGGATAAACAAATCTGTTCGAAACCATTTCGATATTATCCCATGCTCAGCCGACGCCCGGGGTACGAAACAACCCTTATTTCAACACCTTAGGTTATTGCCCGGCGTGGCATATGGATTGCGTTTCAGGCTATCCATATGGCTACCGAAGAAAACTCACACCCGGGGACCCGGGTCATGGCCGAACCCCTCTTCGGCTATGCGGATGAAGACGGCCGGCCCCACACCCCAACGTTGCAGGAAGCCGCAGCGGAATGGTTGGATTCGGTTAACTTTATCGATAACCCCAAGCGCTCGCCGGCAGCCTTCAACTTCGTTTACCACCTGGCAACGGGGATGTTCTTCGCTTTCGTCGTTCTTAATCAACTCGGTCCCTTGAAGGTCCTATTTATGGGACTGTGCATCAGCGCCCTTGTCACCGTTTACAACACCGTCTGGTATCATCGTTACTGCTCCCACCAGGCCTTCAGATTTCGAAAACCCATTTTTTCGCTTCTCTTCCTCTGGACCAACCCCATGGTGTTCCGGGAAGAGGCCTACACGGTCCCGCACCGGGTCCATCACCAGCTCACGGAAAAAGCCGGTGATCCCTACGGTCCCCACCTGGGCTGGCTCGGGAGCTACCTCGCCGTGGAGTCCAGCCAAAAGTTCAACACGGACATTTCAGAAAAGGAGTACGCCTCCCTGGCAGCGAGCCTGGGCCATATCGGTTTCAAGGCCAATAGCCACACCCAGTTTCAAGCCACGGGTGCCATTGAAAATGTAGTCCACTACGGCCTGCGGGTCCTCTTCGCCCAAATGTTCTGGATCATGATCTTTGTGTGCCTGGGATCGGCATCGTTAATTCCGGCCTGGTACGCGAGCATCTTTGCGGCGAGTTTTTTAATCCGGGATTTTAACTGGCATGGTCACGGCGGGCTGTTCCAGCGGAAGAAAAAACCCGGGTGGGAATTTGATACCAACAGCCATGCGCTGAACCAACGGTTCTACGGCTTTCTGGCGTCGGAATGGCACGATAACCACCACAGATATCCCGGCTCGGCCAACAACGGCTTTCTACCCGGACAGCTCGATTTCGCCTTTCTCTTGATACGCCTTCTGCGCAGGATGGGCGTCGTGTCGTCCTATACCGACGACCTGCCGCAGTTCGAGAAGGAAATGGCACCGACCTCCTAGAGCAAAGCGCACGGCGCAGAGCGTTCCGAATTCGGCTGGGACTTCAGCCGAAGATTTAACGGGAAAAGATTACTCGCGCAAAGACGCGAAGAACGCCAAGGAGGGAGTTTTTTACCCTATCGCTGGAAGGCGATAGGCTAAAAGGCGCGCTTATTTTGTTTGTCGTCGTCTCCCGACAAACAAAGAATAAAGATGTTTTTCTTTGCGAGCTTGGCGTCTTGGCGCGAAATATCTTGTCCGATAACGCTTAGCTCTTTGCCCCCCGCGCTATGCGCTTTCACCCCTGGCTTTGGGCTTTTTCTATCTTGGCCCAGGTGTCCCTCAGCGAAACGGCTCGGTTAAAAACCAGGGCGCCCGGAGCGGAATCGACGGAGTCCACGCAGAAATACCCCAGCCGCTCGAACTGGAAGCGATTCCCGTGCGTTGCTCCGGCGAGACCGGGCTCCACGGGACACGAGGTGAGGGTCTCCAGGGAGTCGGGATTGAGGGACGCCTTCCAATGGGCGCCCTCGGGAACGTTTTCCGGATCCGGCTCCTTGAACAGGTGATCATAGAGCCGAAGCTCCGCGCGCGCGGCATGGGGGGCCGACACCCAATGGATGGTCCCCTTGACCTTACGCCCGCTCTGGGAGGAACCGCTCCTGGTTTCAGGATCGAAGGTGCAGTGCACGGCCGTGACTTCGCCAGTTTGGGGGTTCTTCTCAACGTCCACGCATTTCACGATATAGGCGTACCGCAAGCGCACCTCGCGCCCCGGTGCGAGGCGAAAGAACTGCTTCGGGGGATCCTCGCGGAAATCGTCGCGTTCGATGTAGAGCTCCTTCGAGAAAGGTATCTTTCGCTTCCCCGCCGAAGGGTCTTCCGGATTGTTCACCGCCTCCAGGTCTTCCACCCTGCCTTCGGGGTAGTTGTCCAAAATCAACCGTAAGGGACGCGAAACCGCCATCACCCTGGGCGCCGTCTGGTTCAACTCCTCGCGCAGGCAATGCTCCAGCAGTGCCATATCGACAGTGCTGTTTTTCTTTGCCACGCCGATTCTGTCACAAAAGTTACGGATGGACTGGGGCGTGTAACCCCGCCGGCGCAGGCCCGCCAGGGTGGGCATTCTGGGATCGTCCCATCCCGTCACATCCCCTTCCTCGACCAGCTGCAAGAGCTTCCGCTTGCTCATGAGGGTGTAGTTGAGATTGAGGCGGGCGAATTCGATCTGATGCGGATGATGGACCTTCAGCTGTTCCAGGAACCAGTCGTAGAGAGGGCGATGATCCTCGAACTCCAGCGTGCAGATGGAGTGGGTGATGCCTTCCAGGGAGTCCGACTGGCCGTGGGCGAAGTCGTAGGTGGGGTAAATACACCATCGGTCGCCCGTACGATGATGGGTGGAACGGAGGATGCGGTACATGACGGGGTCGCGCATGTTTAAGTTCGGGGACGCCATATTGATTTTGGCCCGCAGGGTGCGCGAGCCATCGGGGAACTCACCGGTTCTCATGCGCTGGAACAGGTCCAGGTTTTCTTCCCTGGAACGGCCGCGATGCGGGCTGTCCTTACCGGGTTCGGTGAGGGTTCCCCGATAACGGCGCATCTCCTCCGCGCTCAGGTCGCAGACGTAAGCCTTCCCCGCCCGAATCAACTCCACGGCGAACTCGTAGAGCTTTTCAAAGTAGTCGGAAGCGTAATACTCCCGGTTCCCCCAATGAAATCCAAGCCAGCGGACGTCTTCCTTGATGGATTCCACGTACTCGATACCTTCCTTGCTGGGATTGGTGTCGTCAAACCGCAGATTGCAATGGCCATTGAATTCAGCGGCGAGACCAAAGTTGAGGCAGATGGCCTTGGCATGCCCAATGTGGAGGTAACCGTTGGGCTCCGGCGGGAACCGCGTGTGCACGCGCCCATTGTTTTTTTTTGACTTGAGGTCCTCCAGGACCATATTCCGGATAAAGCTTGACGGAGTCTCGATCTTGCTCATCCCTCGGCTGCCTTCCCGGTGGCGATCATAGCACATTCTAGCATACCGCGGGCAGGTTTCTTAATGCCCGATGCAATTTGGGAAGCGTCGTTGACGGCATCCCCGGGTTCCTGTTATTTTCAAGTCATGCCTCCGGTATGCACGCGTTTTGCCCCGAGCCCGACGGGATTTCTTCACATTGGCAACGCCAGGACCGCGCTTTTCACCTACCTCTTTGCGCGGCAGCAGGAAGGCCGGTTTCTATTGCGAATCGACGACACGGACAGGCAGCGCTTCGGCCAGGAGTTCCTGGACGACATTCTCCACTCGCTCCAATGGCTCCACCTGGAATGGGACGGGGAACCATCCTATCAGAGTAGTAAGTTTCCGCTGTACCGGGAAAAGATCGAAGAGCTCATCGCCCGGGACAAAGCCTACCGGTGTATCTGCACTCCCGAGGAGCTGGAGGCCAAGCGCAAGACGGCGCTTGCCGAGGGCAGAAAACCCGTTTACGACGGGACGTGCAGGACACACCCGCCCGACGTGAGAGGCGGAAAACCCCATACCGTACGCTTCAAGGCCCCCAGGGACGGCGAAACGGTTATCGAAGACCTCATCAAAGGAAGGGTGGTCTTTCAAAACCAGGAGCTCGACGACCTGATTATCCTGCGCTCCGACGGATCCCCGACGTACAATTTTTGCTCCGTGGTGGACGACGCCTGCATGGGCATCACCCATATCGTTCGCGGCGATGACCATTTCGCCAACACCCCGCGCCAGGCACTCCTGTTTCAAGCCCTGGGGTCGGGCCTCCCCGTCTTCGCTCATCTCCCGCTTATCTTTGGGCCCGATCGGACTCCGCTCAGCAAGCGCCACGGGGCCACCTCCGTGCGCAGCTATCGAGAAATGGGCTATCTGCCCGAGGCTTTGAACAATTTTCTGGCACGCCTCGGTTGGTCCTCGGGAGATCGGGAGGTTTTTTCCATGGAGGAACTTCTCGCCGAATTCCGTCTCCACGACGTGGGAAAATCGCCGGGAGTGTTCAACGCCGAGAAACTTCTGTGGCTCAATGCCTACTACTTGAAAGAACGGCCCCCGTCCCAACTGGCCAGGGAGGCCGGTCCCTTCCTAGAGCGCAAAGGATATGTCCTGGACGGCGACTCCGGATGGTTGGAAAAAATGGTGACGACTCTCCAGCCCAGGGCAAAAACCCTCGCCGAGCTGGCGGACGCGGCGCACTTTTATTTCGGCGACGCCATCTCTATCGACGGCAAGGCCCGGGCCAAGTTCCTGACCCCTGCGGTGCAACCGTTGCTCACTGTTCTGCGCCGGAGGCTAGCCGAGCTCGATAGCTGGGAGGTTGCCGGTATCCAGGGCGTCTTTGAGGCGGTCATGCAGGAATTCCAACTGGGCCTGGGTAAAATCGCCCAGCCCATGCGCGTGGCGCTGACCGGCGGCACGGCCAGCCCGGGGATCTTCGAGGTAGTTGAAGTCCTGGGAAAGGAGCGGACGCTGTTGCGGCTTGACCGCGCCATGGCCCTGGCCTCTGAAATACCAGGGAGCTAGCCACAACCCCATTTTCCGAGCCGGGAGAGCCCGCGGGTTCCGATGCCGGCCAACGACCCGCATCGGACCGCGGTTCATCTTGACTTAAGCTTCCCACTTTTTTAAGGTAAAAACAGCTGAGGAGTCGGCTAATTGGTAAGCCACCTGACTCTGGATCAGGCGATTGTAGGTTCGAGTCCTACCTCCTCAGCCAAAGGTCCCATCGTCTAGCGGTTAGGACACCGGCCTCTCACGTCGGTAACACGGGTTCGATTCCCGTTGGGACCACCAATTCAAATTCAGCATCCGTTCACTGCGGCCGGCCTTCAGGCACAACGCCCTTGGAGCTTCGCTGTCATCCACTACGTTCCGCATTCAAGGGGTGAAGGGGCAATGGCTCGAAGAAGCGGCAAACAACCGCACCTAAAGGTGAAGCAGCCTGCGTGAATTCAGTTCGGTAAGGGATCGGAGCTTTGCGGGGTCGGGAACCTCGTCGAAAAGCGACACGGCCTTTTTGAGGGGGCCCGAGCCGCCGCAGTAGTCCGAGCCGAAAACGATGCGGTCCTCGCCCAGGGTGTCGAGGAGAAATTGCAGGGTCCGCGCGCCGACACTCGCCGTATCGACCACAAAATGCTCGAGGAAAATCTCCGCGTAACGTTGCTCGCCCCTGGGACCCTTGTGCTTCCAGAAGAGCTTGTTCAACAAAAGGGGAAGTCCCCCGCCGCCGCTACGGATCACGACCCGGAGACCAGGATGCCGATCAAACACCCCGCTGGCGATCATCCTGACCACGCACTCCGTCACGCTGGCGTCGGCGAAGGCGCTAGCCGACACGCCGGCGCCTTTGTCTTCGAGTTGATCGAGGGTGGAATCCCTGCGAAATCCCCCGCCGTGCAAGAAGATCGGCATATTGAGTTCCGCAATCCCGGCGAACAGGGGGTCGACTTCGGGTCGATCCACCACGACCTCGCCGTCGGTGCCGGAATACAGAAGCACGGCACGGAAGCCCTTCCCGGCCATTCGTTGTGTTTCCTCTATGGATCCTTGGATATCCTTGAGAGAAACGGACGTTACCCCCATCAGGCGATGGGCGTAGGGGGAGACCCTTTGGGCAATAAGATCGTTGGTCTCCCGCACCAGTGCCATAGCCTGGTGGGCGGGAAGGCTATCCGCGTAGACCCCGGCGCCCTGGCAAACCAGTTGCCGGTCGAGCCCGGCATCGTCCATTTCCTCGATTCTTTTGGAGAAGTCCGGCGAGTCGCAGACATCGACACGAGGCCTGCGACCGCCTAGACTGGCGAGTTTTTCGACGATTTCGGGCGGCGTGTGATGGGCATGCCAGTCAATCAGTTGAGGCACCCGTTCCTCTCCTTTTGACGAAGCGACACCCCTGGCGCGTAAATTCGGTTTCCCTACAATGGCCCGGTTCCGGATCTAGCCGGCCTTGGCGACTTCCCGCTCCGAGCACCAGTCGATCATGCTTCCCATGTGGCAGCGCGCCCCAGCCTTGGCCAGTGACGATTCGAAAATCTCGTGAATTTTTCGGTCCTCGTCCTCGTATTCGATCTGCCCGCCGCCTTCCTTAACGCTCTTATCGATGGGCTTCTCGTCGGTAAGGCCCACGAACCGGAAACGCCAGTTATTCCAACGTAAGGCCAGGTATCGGGCGGGGTCGGCGCCGGCGTTAAAGTGCTGGTGGAACCATTTGGTCGGCGGAACCACCACGCTTCCGGGCTTCCAGTCGATTCGTCGGGGTTCCCCGTCCTCGGGCCACAGCAGCGAATAACCCTTGCCGGTGAGGATGATCACGTGGGCCCCGGGACCGTGACGATGGGCTTTTTTATAAGTCCCCACGGGGAATTCCGAGATATGAGCCCCCATGACGTTCCCGGCCAGGTCGAAGGTGATGTTGCGGCCGCCGGCTCCCCGTTCCTTCCAATCGTACAGGGTCATGTCCGTCGTGTTGGGAATAAAGTTCACCGAGAGCTTCCGCTCTCCCCAGTACTGCCCCTTGCCGCTGAAATAATCTTCCTCCTCCGCGCAATAGCGGTCGGTGAAGGCGAAGTCATTGTCGAAAACAAAGTCCATATTATGAAAAAGGTTCATGATGAAGGGGGCGTTGGTCACGGCGAAATAGCGCGCCGGAGTGCTCCCCTGGCCGTTAAAGTGCTGGTACCAGGTGTTCAGTGGAATCGCGAAAAGGCTGCCCGGGTGCCACTCGAAGGTATGCTTCTTGCCGTCCTTTTGCCAGATGGAAGTGGCTCCGTGGCCGTCCACGATATAGACCATCTCCTCGTAGAGATGCCTGAGGGGCTTTGATTGCCCGCCCGCGGGGATTTCACTGACGTAGCCGTCGTTGCTGCCCCCGGTCCCTTCCAGGTTAATAAAAGCGCCCCGGGTCCCCGTCAAGTCCCAGGGGGCCACTTCGACTTCCTTCAAATCCGGAATGTAAAACGCCTTCTTGATGGGAATCTTTTGTGCCCTTTGCCAATCGTCGTAGGTATCGATCCGCTGGTCATCTGCGTATTTCATTGGTTCAGCCCTCCTAAGCCAAAATTCTGACGAACGTGTTCGCCCTCATCCGGCGCCTCACACGAGCCATATCAAATCAGTTGCCGTTTGGAAAGGCGCCGTCCAGGTTCCTTAGCCAAGTTATACACGACGCGGTGTCCCGTGACAAACGCCGTTCCCGTCGGATCCCCCCTAGCCCCAATAGGCAAAGGTGATTCCATGGCCGGTGCCCGCGGCGGACCGGTAACACGGCACATAATCGATCAGGGTCATGGGCATGGCCTCCGCCGCTCCGGCCAACGCCACCCAATTAAGGATCTCAGGAGTGCCCGGTGCACGATTCAAACGGTCCCTGGAAATGGAACAGAGCCGGTCTGAATCCTTGTCCTTCAAAGCGCCGATGACTTCGCGGTCCAGCTCTTCGTCGATAATCTGATGACTGAGCCCTCCGGAGGCCATGAGCAAAACCCTCCGATCCGCGTCCCAGGATTCAATGGCCCTGCGCAATGCCTGCCCCAGGGCGTAGCAACGCCTGGGAGTCGCCTGGCTTGGAAGGTAGCGGCTCAGGATAAACGGGACCATGGGGACTTTGCCGTCGGGATCGTAAAAATCGTAGAAGGTCCGGAAAGCCTCGTCCAGCTCATGCTCAGGTCGAAACCGGTCGAAGGAGGCGATGTCGAAGCCGTCCTCGATAAGGGAATCGATCAAGTGGCTGGCCAGCTTGGGCAGGGCTGGATACTCGCCGCGGCCCTTTCGATGGGTGCTGGTCACCACCGGAGGCGGGCCCGTGAACTTTGCCATGTAGCCCTGCCCGGATTGAGGTCCATCCTTGGAGCGCTCCGCCAGCCGCTCCCCCCAAAACACCGCAAAAACGGCATGCACGTCGTCGGGCAGAATACCATGGGGGTTACTGACCACGACGGCGACGTCCGGCCGGGCCGCCGTGACGACGCCATGGAGCTTCGCGATGGCCGCCTGGCAGCGGTCGTAGCGCTCCTGCTTTTTTGCCAAGGTGATTTCCCGGGCAAGGGCGGGGTCGGCGCTGCGCAGCAACTCCTGATAATCGTACCGGGGATCCTTTTTATCTCGCTCGGCGATGCGATCCCACTGGGCGGGCAGGGTCCTGATGGTTGGGCCATGGGAGCTGCCGAATCCCAACACTAATTTTGCCACTGGAGAACCCTCCCTTTCCTTCTTGGAAGAAACCGAGCCGTCTTGTGAGTCGCAGGCGAGCGCTTATGGGCCCTGGAGGAAAAGCGCCGGATCGAGGACCACGGGCGCCGCAACCACGATCACTGGTATATCTCGGGCAAGGCCCCGGTAAACAGATCCTCAAGCTTCATGGGCCGTCCGATGAGACCCTGATTATAGGCCGCCTCGACAAAGGCTTCCAGCGGCCGGCGGTTCGACCGAATGCCATAGGGCCAGGGATCGTCTCCCATGATAGCCCGCATCTCTTCCACGTCGTCGTCGGACCCATGGCTACCGGCTGCCGGCGAGGGGACCTGGGCTTGCTTTTTCGCCTCCCGGTAGGCATCGCAGATCCTTGCCGGCAGCCAGGGGTAATCGGCGACGAGTTTTTCTTTCATGACCGTGACATGCATGATAGGGAAGATCCCGGTTTTCACAAAATATTCCTTTTGTGCCGCCAGCCCATCGGCGTAGGCCGGCATCGCCACGTCGCTCAACTGGTCCGCCTGGGTCCCGGGCTGGGGGGCGCCGGGACTCATGCAAGCGTCGATTTGACCGTCGCGCATAAGGTCAAGGGGTGTACGATTGCTCTTGTCCTGGATAATTTTCACCGTCAGAGGAAACCGGAGCCCCTCCATGCGCTCGCCCCGCGTAGTAACCCAGGTGACGTCCTCGGGCATCACGCCGTGCATTTGACGGAGCACAAGCCGCTGCCACACCGAGGACGACATCCAGTACTGGGAAACCCCCATGCGCTTCCCCTTGAGTTCGGACAGGTCGTGCATGCCGGCCTTCCTGGCCACGAGAAATCCCTTCTGTAGGAAGCGCCGTCCGGAGGTAAAAAGCGGCAGCGCGACCAGCGGCAAGCCACCCTCCTTTCCCTTGACGAAGGTTGCAATGGACATTTCCGCGACGTCAAACTCGAGGCTCAGCATGCGACGGGAGAGCTTGTCCATACCGTGGGCCTCCTCCGCCTTGAACTTCACACCTTCGATTTTGACGGCCCCGTCAAGCAACGGCCGGGACAATGCCGAAGAGGTCGCCGAGTAGCTGAGTTCCAAATCTGCCATAGGTTTGCTCCTGTCTTCACTTAAACAACCGCACTCCTGTCATTGAATGCCGCACGTTCACCCCCCTTCACCGTCAAGCGGGAACAGGGCGACACACTTGCACGAGTTGAAGATATAGGTTTCGGCATAGGTCAGGATGCGGGCCTTTCGTCCTTCCATGGCTCCGGCCAGGCAGATCCAATTGCGCATCTCGTGCTGGCCGGAGGCCCGGAGCTCCGCCGCATCCAGTTCCCGCCATATCCGGTGCTGCCCAGCCTTGAGCTGCTCGTAGTGCCGGCGATCGGAGTCCACGTCGCCCCAAAGAAACCCATGCATACTGGTGAGCGACGCGTGGGACCAGCTCGACGACCCGATCATCACGGCCCGGTAGGGGGTCGCCCGGATAATCTCGGCAACCGTCTTCCCCAAATCGTAGCAGCGCCAGGGCGGCGGGGAGGCGGGAGGAAGGCTTTCACCGGCGTCCAGACGGCGGGCCAACTCCTCAGGGTCGGGCAGGCGCCCGATCCACTCGTCGGCCCCCAGGGAGGGCATGCGCATGTCCTCTCCATAGCAGTTCACATGGCAGGGGATGATTGGGTAAGGGAACCCCTTTCGGTCCCAGTCGAGATAATCCAGGGTGAACGTGAAGGCGTGGCCCAGTCCCGCGGTATGGTGGAGCTTGGATGACCAGCCCACCTCGAAGCCCCGCTCGATGAGCTGGGAGGCAATGGAGGTCCCGATCTTCTTTGCCCCCTTGAACCTGGACTGCATGGGCGTGCGCTCCATGGGTATGCCCACGTTGGCGATTCCCGTATTCAAAATACCGTTGGGACCTGGCTCCAGGCGCTTACCCGCACGCCGCCCGCCCATCTCGAACTCGTCGTGCGCGAAGATACAGAAAGGGGGAAAAATGTCTTCCCTGAAATTCTCATACTGGTCGTCTCCGAATATCCACACGAAGTCCGGCTTGAAGTCGTCGATGGCCGCCCGGGCCGCCCGGTACCCCTCGAGAACTTTTTCCCGGTGCCCGGCCGCGGCCTCGATTCCTTCGTCGTTGCCCCATTCCTGACGCATCCCCTCGGGCCAGTTCCGGGGATCCGTCCAATAACCCGGCGTTTTGGGGTTGCGAAGATTGATGCGGAAATAGTTGTTCGCCATGGTCTCGTCGGTGAACCGCAAGTGGGGTCCGTGCGGGCACCCGATGCCCAGAATCTCGCCCATGGCAGTCACCTCCTCAAAGTCTTAACCGAGGTAGCCGCACTTCGACCAGAAGCGCTCCGCGGCAGGGTGGAGGGGAATATCCAGCGGCCCCTCCGGGGAATCCTTGCACATGCGCTCCAGGGGAAGGGGCCCCTCTCCCTGCCAGGGGATCTGGTCCTTTCGCGCTTCCAGAGCAGCGCACATGGACGTGACCACTTCATCCGGAACGTTGGCATGGGTGTAGATGGGCCACCCGCTGAAGTCCAGGCTGAGAACGTCCCCGGGAAGCTTTGGCCACTGCTCCTTCTTCAAAACGGACCGGCGCATTCCCATGGTTTCCAGTTTTTTCACTACCGTCTCACTGAGCGGCAGGAGGCGAAAGCCCGCATCAAGAGCCAGTCCTACCCACGCGTTCACCGCCTCGTCGAAAATAGCGTCGATCTCCCGCGCTTTGGCCATGTCGATGCGCGTTTTCTCGTAGTTGGCGCCCGAGGTGGAAATGCCGTTGGGGAGACCGGGGTCATAGCGGACCTCCCCGCCCCACTTCACGATATCGTCGAGGGAGAATCCGAGGGTTTCGAGCACGACCTGCTCCAGAAAGTGATTGCTATGGTCCCGCTGGCCGCGCAGAGAAACGCGAAGCGGGTATTTCTTCTCGCGGATTTCTTCAAGGGACTTAAGACCGGTCCGCTCGCTCACCGCAAACGCGTAGGCGTCCAGCGACGGGATGACGGCGATGGCGCGCAGCGCAATGGGCTCCTTGAAGGGGCCCGTCCCGCGCACCGCAAGAGTCAGGGGTTCCGCCGGATTGATGATGGCCAGGTGGACTTCCCCGCGCCGAACGCCTTCGATGGCTTCATGACTGTCGCTGCCGAACAGGCAGATCCCGGTTTCCTCACCACCCTGCGGCCTCAGGGTGACGCTTGCCTGCTGAAAAGGCCAGTCGTTGTTAACGGCCAGTTCCGCGGCCATTTCCAGGACCACCTTGGACCGGGTCGCCACCGGTCGGGCGAAGCGCCTGCGTGCCTGCATGGAATTCTCCTTTCCAATCCAGGACCGATGTGTCACTGGGAGGGAAAACCTTCGTCGGGGTCAAGGACGACGTCCACGAGGACCGGCCTGGGCGATGCAAGGGCCTTTTCCAAGGCGCCGTGAATCTCGTCGGGCCGCTCCACTCGTATGCCGTCGCATTTGAACTCCCTGGCGATATTGGCGAAGTTCAACCCCGGCAGGAAGTTCATCTCCCGGCTCAGGGCATACTCCTTCATGTGGTTTTTTTCCAGGAGATAAGCTCCGTTGTTGAACACGACCACCACAATGGGGATGCGGTACCGGGCCGCCACCTCCAGTTCGGGCAAAACGCCGCACATGATACCGCCGTCCCCTTCGAAACAAATCACTTTCTTATCCGGCACTGCCAGCTTTGCCCCCAGGGCCATAGGCAGTCCCGTGCCGATGGCCCCCGTACCGCGGGGCGTGATAAACGTCGGGCCTGCCTCGACAAAGGTGTGGCTGGTGGCCCACATGAAGGGACTGGACCCGTCCGATACCAGGATCGTATCGGGCCCGATAAACTCGCGGATCTCCCTGAGCAGGCGCGCCGGGTGAATGGGCGCGGCGTTGGAGTTTTCCTGCGGCGCATTGTCCTTTGCCCAGAGGTCCAGGAGCTTCTTTATGTCCCCCGCCCGGGAGGCCTTGGGCCGGTACTCCATCTTCCTCAACGCTTGGGCCAGGGCCTCCATTCCGAGCTTTGCATCCGCCACGATACCCACCCGCGTCGGGTAGTTTCTGCCGATTTCCTTCGGATCGATATCCATATGGATGATCGTGGACCTCGCATCGGGCACCGTCCAGCGGCTGGTGGCCATCTCGTTGGTGCGGCTTCCCACGAGCAAAACAACGTCGGATTCCTTCACGATCTTTCCGGCAACCCGTCCCCGGCCCAACCGGCCGCCCACCACCGCGCCGGTGGGACCCGCGCTGAGGGGGTGCTTCTCCGAAAAGGCGCCCTTTCCCGATATGGTCGTGGCAACGGGGAACTGCCCCAGTTCGGCAAGCGCCTTGAGCTCATTCCAGGCCCGGGAGAGATTCACACCCCCGCCGGCGACGATGCACGGCCGCTCGGCCCGGGCCAACAGGGAGGCGGCCTCCTCGATGGCCTGGGAGTCGGGCGGAATTCTGGTGGCCGGGTAATGAGAGAACCGGGGCTCGGCGAAGGGCTCGGCATCGATGTGATGCAGCTCGGAAAAGGTGGCTCCCATCCCCCGGATATTCAGCACGACGGGACCCGGCCGGCCCGTGGTTGCCATGCGAAAGGCCCTGCGCAGCATCTCAGGCGCCTTGGACATGTCCGTGATGTCTCCGATCCACTTTGCAACGGGCTTGACCATGCCGATCTGGTCCTGTTCGTAAAGGGCGTTCCTGCCTTCGCTGGTCACCGCCAGGCCTTCCATGAGAACAATGACGGGTACCGAAGAATTCCAGGCCTCGGTCAAGGCCATGATCACGTTCATGGTGCCCGGCCGGTTCAACGTGATCACCCCCGGCTTCCCGCTGATCCGCGCGTAACCGTAGGCCATAAGCCCGGCAGAGGTCTCGTGGTGAATGTTGATGGGCCGGATTTTTGTGAGGTCCATCTCGGGGTAGACGCGCATCCCGATGATCTGAGGGATCCCATATTGGACGAGCATCTCGGCGAAGTGGTTGTAGACATGCGCTTTCATAGACGGGGTTCAGTCCTTGCGCTGCTGTTCAAGTCTCCCCTCGTAATCCCGCAGGGAGCCCGCGGCACGGGGGCACAATCTAGGCGGCGGCCCCCGCCATCTTTTGCAACGCCGGCCGCAGGGGCGACGGCACCTGGTGCTTGAGGAAAACCTCCTTGCGCGCGCGCCCGGATTCGATGATGGCGATGCAGGCCTCCAGGGTCGCACGGCCCCAGCGCACGTCGGGAAAGGAGGGACGGTCCCCCTTCACCGCCTCCACCAGCGCCTGGATTTCCCCGGCGCGGAGCTCCCGCTCCGTCATCAACACTTCTTCCCGTCCCTGGTCCGAGTAAACGAACAGGCCGTCGGGGGACTGGCGAATGTCTCCCCGCTCGCAGCTCACAACGAGAAGGCCGAAGAAGTCCTGCTTCCTGTCGCCTCCGGCGTTCAGGGCCTCGATGGAGTACTGGGGGAGGCCGTAGAACTCATCCGCGGCAATGGCGCCGGTTCCCCGGGACCGCTTCCCAACCAGGACTTGCTCGGGGGCAATTCCCCCGCCCTCCCCGATGCCCCAGGTCAATTCGCGGATATCGAAATTACCGTAGCCGTTGAAGCTCACCGTCGCCGTGGCCCCGTCCTCAAAATCGACAAAGGCGTGGTAGTCCCCCTCGACATCGTAATAGGGCTGCCATTTCCCCGCCGTGCCGCGCACGCTCTGGACCATACCGCCGGCGAGATAGCGCACCACGTCCATCTGATGGGGCCCCTGCCGGAAAACCGCCCCGCCGCCGCGCTTGGGGTCCAGCGTGTGGGCCTCCCAGGGCCGTTGAATCCAGTCGTTGTACATCCACGTGTTGATATGGATCACTCTTCCCAGCCGGCCGCTGGCTATAACCTCACCCATCTTGCGGATATAGGGACGGTGTATGCGGCTGTGCCCCTGGACGTACTTGACGCCGTTGCGCTCGATGGCTTCCACCATGCGGCTAGCCTCGTCAATGGAAATTGCCATGGGTTTCTCGCATATGACGTGCTTGCCGTGGTCCGCGGCAAGGATGGTGTGGGCGGCGTGGAAATTATTGGGCGTCGCCACCCAGACCGCGTCCACGGGTCCGTGCTTGCACATCTCTTCGATGCCGGTAAAACCCTCGACACCGAAGCGCTTCTTGAACCGCTCGACCTCATCGGCCCGGAGGTCGCACACCGCCGTGAGCTCGGCGCCCTCGGTCTGCTCGATGCTGCCGAGCACCTGGCGGGCCGCAATGCCGATGCCGACGATTCCCACCCGGACTACTTTGTTTTCTGCCATGATATTCGACTCCTTAAACCCGCCGGCGGTTCGTGGTTACGGTTCTTTCCATTCCCCCGTTTTACCCGGTCACGCGGTTCGCGGCCGCGCTGCCCCGTAGGGAACCTCATAAACTTCATGTCGTTGGTCGAACACCGCTTCTCTGGGCCGGACCTGCGCCAATTCCACGCCTTGACTTCGCGCCCCCGCCCGCGTGTCCCGCCGCGAGGCCCACCCCTCGAGATCAAGCAGAGTGTTTTTCTCCGGGTCGCGTACCGTCGCCATGGGCTCGCCGCCACTGTGCACCGCCGCGATTTGCTCCTTGAGCAGCTTTCGGTACAGGAGGATTCCCCGGTCGGACAGGCCCACATGCTCATGGCCACGGTCATAAATGGCCCCCTGGGTTTCCCAGGCCATTTTGTCCTGGCTGTAAAAGGTATTCAAAGTGTAACCGCCGCCGGGCAACGATTGGGGCGGTGGGGATTCCAGGGGCGGCTCATCGGGCTCCTCCACGGATCGGCCGTCCTCGCTCGGTTTGAAATGCACCACGTAGATGTCCGTGCGCTCGTCATCCAGAGGGACGCGCCAGTGCATGGCGCTCATCACGTCGGTTTGTCTCAGCATGGTGGGAAAGACAAGAGGGTTGCCCCATCCCATGCCGGCCTTCTCCCCTTCGTATTCCCAGCTTTTCAACAACCCCCACTGGAAGGGTTGAAATCCGTAACGGACAAAGGGGCGGCCGAGAAATCCCGCGGCCCCGTGGCTGCGACCCATCTTCTTGAACGAATAGGCATGCAGGATGGCCGTGTGGACAAAGTCCATGGTGTTCTCCACGGCCTGGAGCCAGTTGCAGCTTAACGTTTCCTGGCGCTCGAGCCGCCGGTGACCCTTTTCCCAAACCAGGATGTCCCACCGAGGAAGCAGCGGAGCCAGCGCGGGACCGAGATACGCAAACAGCAAGCCCGCGAGCTTCTCGACGGGATACGCCGTATGCCGGATATTTTCCTTGAATTTGGGATTGGGTTCGAAGGGCTGCTCCATGCACCCCCCCGTCTTGTCGTACAGCCACCCATGGTACGGGCATCGCAGGCCACCGTCTTCCAAGAAACCGTAATACAGGGAGGTTCCCCGGTGGGAGCAATGCTCGCCCAGGAGCCCGAAATGACCCTTGGGGTCACGGTATAGGACAAGTTCCTCTCCCATGATCTTGACCCGCTTCTTGGGGCGGTCGGGGGTCAGCTCACTGGCCGCGGCTACGGGATGCCAGTAGCGGCGCAGCAGCTTGCCGCACGGGGTTCCCCGGCCCACACGGGTTAACAGCTCATTTTCCTCCTTGCTGAGCATGGTCTCCCCTTCGCCCGCCTACGTTAAACCAATGAAGAGTTCATTCGTACCTACACATGCTCGCTTCGCTCGCAATGACAGATCCCATATTTCAGATGGCAGATCCTTTAATTTGAGATTTGCGATTTGCTATTTGAGATCCCGCACAGGGCGCGCCGCGCCGTAGGGGACCTCGAATTCTTCATGCCTCTCGTCCAGGACCTCCTCCCGGGACCGCTTGCGCGCGATGCCGTCGGACCAATACGAGCCCGTGCGCAGGTCGTCTTCGTTTTGCCATCCCGCAAGCTCGATGCACTTGTTCTTTTCGGGGTCCCGCACCAGCCCCCTGGGCTCTCCGCCGCGCTGAACAATCTCGATCTGCTCCTTGAGCATCTTGCGAAAGAGGATGATGCCGCGGTCGGATTCCCCCAGGTGCTCCTTGGAACGGTCCACGATGGAGCCCTGGGTCTCCCAGGCCATCTTGTCGTGGCTGAAAAAAGTGTCCATGGCGTGCTCGCCGTCGGGGAGCACCAGCGGGGCCATGGTTTCCACCGGCGGGTCGTCCTCTTCTTCGATCTCGCGGCCGTCCTCGTTCAACTTGAAATGAACCACAAAGATCTCCGTATGCTCGTCGTCGATGGGAACACGCCAGTGTAACTGAGCGCTGATGCGCAGCATGTTGGGAAAGACGAGCGGGTGCCCCCAGCCTTCACTGCCCTTTTCCCCTCCGTAGACCCAGGTCTTTACGATGCCCCACTCGAAGGGCTGGAAACCGTATTTTTTGAAGGGCCGTCCGAAACCGACCTGATCGGTCGCCCCGGGCCGCCACCCCAGGGGGGGATCGCCGCGAGACCCTTCCAGGCTCCGTTTCTTTTGCATCCGCGCCCGCTGCCGCAGGGTCCCCACATGCAGGAAATAGGTATGGACGATGTCAACGGAGTTTTCCTCGGCCTGGAGCCAGTTGCAGTTTAGAACCTCCTGCCGCAGGATCGTGCGCTTGCCGTTTTTCCACGCGAGGATATCCCACCTCGGGACCAGAGGTTTTTTCTCCGCAGGGCCCAGGTAGGCGAACAGCAGGCCCCCCAGCTTTTCCACGGGATACGCCCGGTGCGCCGTGTGCTCGCGGAACTTGGGGTTTGGCTCGAAGGGTTGCTCCACACACCGGCCCGTTTTGTCGTACAGCCAACCGTGATAGGCGCAGCGAATACACCCGTCCTCGATGAAGCCGTAGTACAGGGAGGTGCCGCGATGGGAGCAGTGTTCGCGGACCAGGCCATAGTCTCCCTTTTCGTCCTTGAACAGGACAAGTTCTTCGCCCAGGATCTTTATGCGTTTTTTGGGCTGCTCTGCATTGAGTTCCCCGGCTCCGGCCATGGGATGCCAGTAACGCCGCAGCAGTTCCCCACAGGGAGTGCCGGGTCCGACTCGGGTGAGAAGCTCGTTATCCGCTTGTGATAGCATGCTCGGTCCTCCCCGCGAATTGGATCAAGGGTCGTGTTATGTGGCCGTATTCCGTACTCGCTGGGTCATTGACGCCCTCCTGGTTTAACGGGGTCGCACGTCCACTGGGAGAGCGGAAAAGGCATCAGAATTACAAACTGCGATCAGGTTGCAGATACCAACATCCGGAGCAAAAAACAATGGGGTTAAAGTGAAAGTTTTCATGGCGATCGGCCGCTTTGGGGCAACCTCCTGTAATCCCAAGACAAGGGCACGTGCGAGGCGCAAATAGCGAATGGTTAATGGTCAATGGGATTTCGTAAATCGTCAAACGTTATTCGTCAACCGTGAATGCAAATGAGTCAATAGTCAACAGTCATTAGTCAATGGTTTCGGATGAGGCTCATTACGATCCGTTACAATACATTTCTACTTGTTACGTGTTGAGAGACAAGCCGCGGGCGTTATCCGATTAACTCAACGAACTCAATAAACTCAACGAACTCAACCGCAATCCGCCCGGGTCCATTGGCCGTCAATGAAACGCCAGAGTTTTCCCGTGGGATTCTTGTCGCGGAGCTCGGGTGGAAGACGGTGCACCCTGACGTTATCGTAGCATTCCAGCATGGCAAATCGCCGGATGGACGCCGGTATCCCGACGGCGGTAAACCCCGGATGCCCGGTGGCCGGAAAGGGCCCGCCGTGATTCATCGCGGGGCTCACCGCCACACCTGTCGGCATTTTATCGTTGAGGAGCCGGCCCACCTTCCGTCTGAGAATGGGTTCCAATTGCCGGTATAAAGTCTCGTCCTCCTGAGCGCCGCTGTAAACGGCCCCCGTCAAGCGCCGTCTCTTCAAAGGCCGTCTGCACGAGTTCTTCGCGCCGTCCCTCAATCCGCCGGGCATACCGTTCCAGAAAATCCGCAAGTCTTTCCGGCTCGAGGCCGGCCAGCGACTCCGCCGCCCGCGCCGCCGCCTCCACGGCTTCTTCCACATCGTCGAGGGCACTCACCGGATAGAGTCCGGGCAGTGGGGAACGATTCGCGGGATTGACCGCGTTAAAGATCCCGCTGGCCCTCGTCGTCCTCCACCGGCCCCCGATCAGGACTTTTTCCAGCGCCGCCATGGAACTCCTTGCAAAGTTCTAGATCTTCTGTTCGACAATAGGCTCGACTTCGATTTCGGGCTGTGGCTCCGCCGGGCGCGGCTCCAGAATGAAGCGCTTGAGCCCTGGATAAAGGTAATTGGTCCAAACCAACGCGCCACCAATCGTGAGTCCGGAAAGGCCAACGGCCCACCGGCCTCCGACCAGGGCAATGATCAACCCCGTTGGGGCTTGTCCCAGGTGGTTCAGACCCCGGAAAGTCATCTGCGAGATGCTCATCACTCTCCCCCTCATGTTCTCCGTACTGGAATACTGGAAGATGAGGTTGCGCGTGGTTCCCCAAACGGTATCCGTCAAACCCGATGTCACCAGGAGGAATAGTGAGAGCGTCCATACGTGAGAGTATGCGAAGGAGAGAAAAGTCATGACATGAAAAACCCCCAGGACAAAGAGTGTCCTCCCGGGACGGCGAAAATTCCCCATGAGGATGATCACCAGCGCCCCCGCGAGACTTCCCACCCCTCTGGCCGACTGCATGAGGCCGAAACCGCTGACGCCCACCTGCAAAATGTCCTTTGCGAACACGGTTAGAACCACGTGGTTGAGCGAAAAAAAGGACACCGTGCCCTCCAGCAAAAGCGCCCCGCAGATGGCCGGCTGGCTGCGAACGTAGGCGAGTCCATCGACGACGTTTCGCATCAGATGGCTCTTGCCGACGCCGCCGACGGAAGTCGTGCGAACGAATGGTAATGTCAACACCACGAGAAGATAAGACAAGGCGTTGGCGGCAAAGGCCCCGGCGATGCCCGAGACGGCTATGACGATACCCCCCAGTGCCGGGCCGATCAGCGCGCTGCCCCGGAAAAGAATCGAATGCATGGCCACTGCATTGCCGAGGGCGCTCTTGGGAACCAGGCTGGGAAACAGGGCGCTTTGCGCGGGACTTCCCGCCGCCTGCACCGTGGCGTTGGCCGCGGTCAAAAGGTAAATAGACCAGGCTGTGAGGGAATGTGTAAACGCAAGCCACGCCAGGATCAAGGACGCGAACATCTGGAGGGCGGTGGCTATCAGGAGGATCCTCTTTCTTTCGTACCGGTCGGCGAGGGCGCCGCCAAAGAAACCCAAGCCGAAGGAAGGTACGGCGCGAAAGAGACCATTGAGACCCACACCTACGGCGGAGCCGGTGATCTCGTACAGGGCCCAGCTCTGGGCCATGATCTGCATCCAGACGCCGCAGCAGGATATGAACTGGCTGGTCCAGTAAAGCTGGAAGTCCCGGTAACGAAACGCTGGGAAGTAGCCTTCGGATGGAGCGGATGGGCGGGCCATGGAGGGGTCAAGATAAGCCACTACCCGGGAAAAAACAACAAGGGGAACGGACCCGGCGCGCCACCGATATGGCCAGGACGCCCGCGGCAACCCATTGCCTTGCCGGGTTCCTACTGCTCTCGCCCTATCAGTCTCACATCAACAAGCGCCAGGGTGCTCTCCTTCTTCATCACGCGAAACGCGCGCTCTACGGCCGGCCTCAGGTCAGCGGGGTTCTCGATGGGCCCTTCGGCGTATGCCCCCTGGGCCCGCGCCAGGGCTGCGAAATCCACCCTGGGGTTCTGAATCTCCGTGCAGATATGCTTATTCGCCGTGGATCGTTCCCGGAACTCCGAAGTCCAGGTCACATGGGCCCCCTCCCCTACGTAGCCGCCGTTGTCCAGAACAAGCACCAGGAGCGGCACGTGATGATGAACGGCTGTCCAGATCGAACTTGGGAGGTAGAGGGACTCCCCGTCGCCCACGAAGGCCACGCAAAAGCCGCCGTTTTTTTTCACTGCCAGCGCCGCGCCAATGGAGCGTGACAGGGCGGTGCCCAACCCCGCCGCCTTCTGACCGCCCATGACGCTGCCGGGCCTCTCGAGATTCCAAACTTGCCTCGGCCATGCCCCGATGTTTCCCGTGAGTATCCACGGTTCTCCTTTCACGCGTTCCCAGACCTCGTGTGCCAACATTCCCAGCGAGATGCTCCCGGCCCCGGAACCCTTCTCCAGTTGATCCCTAAACCTTTTCCGTATGCCGTCATGAATTTCCCGGGTTCGCTCGAGACGCTCCGCCAAAACCTTCTTGCGAGAAGGGTCCCGGTCCAGGACTGCCCGTAACTCCCGGGTGAGCTGGGGAATGGCCGAACTCGTGTCGGCGGCCACGGTATATTCAACCGGCCACAGGCGGTCGAAATCCAAGGTGGTGCTTTTGATCCACTGGTCGAATAGCCCGATATTGATAACCTTCGCTCCCGGCCGGAGCCGGCTTTCCTTCTCCCTGTTGTAGCGGTTTGACGTGGTAAAGGTCTGCTCCAATTTGTCCACGTCCAGCAGGAGGATCACGTCGCTACGGGAAACGGCGTCGGACCCGGTGACATCCAGAGGATGGGTGCTCGGGAAATTCAGGTCCCCGCCGGTATCCACAACCGGGATAGAGCCCGCCTCGGCGAGTTCCACGAGCTTCTGCACCGCCTCGGGGTTCCTGCCGGCCCGGTCCGCGACGATCAATGGCGACTCGGCAGCCGCCAGGAGCTCGGCGGTCTTTCGAAGCGCAGACGGATCGGCCTGAACCCCCGTGGGGGGAGCGTATTTGGCGATGTCCGGAATGATCACGGGCTCCGATAATTTTGCCTCTTGCCAACCCGCGTCCAGGGCCATGTAGACGGGCCCTTTGGGTTCCGTCATGGCCACCCGGTGGGCCCGGATGAAAGACTCGGGAACGCTCTCGGGGTCGTGAGGTTGATCGTCCCATTTGACAAAGTCCCGCACCAGGTTGCCCTGGACCAACGCCGTATGGACCCAGTCGATCCACGGCCGCCGCTTCTTGAGACCCATGGGACCCGTCCCGCTCATGACAATCATGGGGGTGCGGTCCGCATAGGCGTTGTAAATGCCCATGGCCGCGTGCAGAGTCCCCACGACGTTGTGCACCAGGGCAACGGCGGGCTTTCCCGTGACCCGCCCGTACCCCATGGCAATTCCCACGGCGATTTCTTCGTGCAGGCACTCGATGATCTCGGGGGTTTGATTGCCGCCGAAGTTGATAATGGAATCGAGCAGGGCGCGGAAGGTGGCGCCAAGATTCGTCGGCGCATACTCGATGCCGTAGCGCTGCATCATCTCCACGACGACGTCGGATCCCCACTCTGCTTCACTGGCCATGTTTCACCTCCTCGGAATTCGCATGACAACGGGAGACCGGGGGCACTGCCACTTCGATACATCCGGCAAGGCGCGCATGTCAAGGCGGCAAGGGGCAGAGGTCGGAGGTCAGAGGTCGGTGGTCGGAACTCGGATCGGATAGAGAGCACCTCGCGCGAGAATCTTTCTGACCTCCGATCTCTGACCTCTGGTTACCGCCATTTGCTATTTGCTTCCCACGATTGTTCCACAATGGGATCTGTGATAGGGGTAAATTTAATCCTTCGAGGGGGTTCGCAATGCTCTCCAAAGAGGACAACGAACTTTTAACCCGCACCGGCCCGGGGACTCCCATGGGGGAGTTGATACGTCGTTACTGGATTCCCGCACTGCTCGCGGAGGAGATTCCGGGTGCGGATTGCCCGCCGGTTCAGGTCAGAATACTCGGTGAGGAGCTGGTCGCCTTCCGCGACAGCCGGGGCCGCATTGGCCTCCTGGACGAGCACTGCGCGCACCGCGGGACCTCGCTTTTTTACGGCCGCAACGAAGACTGCGGCATCCGGTGCATCTACCACGGCTGGAAGTACGACTTCGAGGGAAACGTGGTGGACACCCCGGCGGAGCCTTCCGGCAGCGACTTCAAGAAAAAACTCCGCATCACCAGCTACCCCACCGTTGAAGCGGCGGGTGTGATCTTTGCCTACATGGGCCCCGGGGAATTGAGGCCGCTTTTTCCCAACTACCTGTGGGCCCAGCTGCCCAAAGCTCATACCTACGTGACCAAGTGCCTCCAGGAGTGCAACTATCTACAGGGCCTGGAGGGCGAGTGCGACTCTTCCCATCTCTCATTTCTACACCGGGAATTCAGCACCGAGGGCCGCCGGGCGTTGTACGCGGTGGACAGCGCCCCGAAATACGAAGTGGAAGAGACCGATTTTGGACTCAGATTGATCGCCCAGCGCGACGCGGGGGACAAAGGAACCTACGTGCGGGTATCGAGCTTTATTACGCCTCTATCCTGCTGGGTGCCCGCCAGCAGGAAGGAGGTGCATCTTTACGTTCCGGCGGACGATACCCACAGCTGGAGGTACGACCTGGGGTTCATCCCGGAGCGGCCTGTACGGGACGATGAAGTTCACCGGCGCAAACAGATCGGACCCGACTACCGCAGGATCCGCAACAGCCGAAACCATTATTTGCAGGACCGCGAGGTTCAAAATACAAAAACTTACACCGGGATCGAGGATTTCTTGAACCACGACTCCTGCGCCACGGAAAGCATGGGGTCGATCTATGACAGAAGCAGGGAGCACCTGGGCGCGAGCGACACCGCGGTCATTGCCATGCGGAGGTTTCTCCTCAGGGTTCTCAGGGAACTCGGCGAAGGCAAAGAGCCCCCGCACATCGTGAAAGACCCCTCCCAAAACCACTTTCTCCACGTCGACACCCTGGCCGAGCTGATTCCCCCGGGCAAAACCTGGCGCGAGTCCTTCAAGCACCTGACGAAATCAGCGCCCGGTGAAGCCCCCGGCAAGCGGCGCGCCATGCACTGATCCATTAAACCCAGCCACGGTTCCACCGCTCGCCTTTCTTCACTTTGTCCGCGTAGTAGTTCCATTCCGCGGAATGCTTCGGCTCTCCCCTGCCCCTGCCGAGTTCCCGGGCCCGGGCCATGAGCTTTTCCTGGGTTGCCTGGATGGACTGGAGAAATTCTTCCGTTGGCCCCACATAGCCCAGCATGTGGGCGATGGCCTGCATCTTGGCCGTGCGCTCAAGATAGAGGGCGTTCATGCAGGCTTCGTCCACGGTTTTCCCCACGGACACGATACCATGCCCTTTGATGATAACGGCGGGGGCCTTGCCCAATGTCTTGGCCAGGTCTGCGCCTTCCTTGGCATCAATGATGAAGATGGGATCGGGAAAAACGGGGATACCCCTGCCGAAACGCTTGGACTGCTGGTGCATGTTGTAGACGGTCTTGTCGGCCATGCTGAGGGCAACGCACATGGGCGCATGGGAATGGACGGCGGCGTTGACGTCCGGCCTGGCCTTGAAGGCTTCCGTATAAATGGCGGCCTCCATGGGAATGGTCCCCACGCCGGAAAGTTTGTTGAGGGAATAGTCGAATCGCACGAACCAATCTCTAACCCCCTCTTCTTCCGGAGGACGGAACAGCTTGACGGCGATGGACTCCGAGTCCGGAAGGCGCGTGGCGACGTGGCCCCAGATGTCCCCCATTTCCCACTCGAGGATCGACGATGCGATTCTCAGCTCTTCCTCTAAAACGTCAAGATCCCCCATGTTCCCTGCTCCTTTATTTAAGTTTCAAGCGCACCGGCGGCAAAGAACTCCTCGTAGGAAAGCCGCCGGCCGGTAATCCCCTGCTCCGCGCAGTAGCTGACAAATGCGTCAATCACGCTCTTGTTGGCCTTCACGCCGTATTTCCAGGGGTCGCCCCACTCGGCCGTTTGCTCCACCAGGCGCTCCCGGAGGTAGACCACGGAGAACCCCGCCCGGTCATTGAGAATGTCCTCGTAGGCGAGGCGCTTGGCCTCTTCAAAAGCCGCGAAGAGTTTCCCGGCGAGCTCGGGGTGAGAGCGGTCGAGCTTTTTACTCATGACGATTTGATGCATGGTGGTGTAGATCCCCGTGTCGCGGTAAAGGCGCCGGTCCTCCTCCACGTAGTCCGGGAACAGCCTCTTGACCTGCAAGCTTCCCTCCAGCGTCCGGAAGGCCTTGCCGTCCGAGATGTCGGTGATGATGGCGTCCACCTCGCCGTCCAGGAGGCGTTGGACCGGGCTTTTCTTTGGATCGTCAGCGGCCTCGACCTTGGGTTCGCTCTTATGGAGAGGAAACACCCGGCCCGGGCTTGAGGTGATCCACCGAAGCTTCGAGATGTCCACCCCATGGAGGTGTTGGAGGAAGCCCTGAAGCCATACCGTGATTCCCGTCGGATAGGAGCTGCTGCCGATGCGCTTCCCTTCCAGGTCGCGGGGAGTTTCGATACCGGCATCGGTCCGGCAGAAGAGGAACGTATAAACGGGCTTTCTCTTTGAAAAAACCGGCAGGCCGATGATTTTCCAACCGGCCTCGATGGCGGGGAGGACGTACCCCATGTTCAGGTCCCACAGTCCGAAGTTCCCTTCGCGAAGCTCCGGCACGTCCTTGAAAACCATGGAGTTTGTGCGCACGGGCTTCAACTCGACCCCGTCGATCTTCACCCGTCCCTCCAGCAGGGGCATGGTGTGATCGTAGCGCATAATGGGAAATTGAAGTTCCATCGCCGCCCCCCAAAAAAGCAGGGCACACTTATCACCGACGGGAATACCAGTCAAGGGGGGACGGTGGACGGCAAAGCGCAAAGGGCGAACGGTTATTAGTCAATAGTCATTGGTCAATCGTCAACCGTCAAGAGCAAATAGTCAATGGTCATTGGTCAATGGTCAATGGGAACTCGTGAAGCGTGAATCGTTATTCGTCAATCGTGAGGAGCAAATAGCGAATGGCGAATAGTCAATGGTTATTGGTCAATAGTCAATCGTAAGTCGTGAATCGTCAATCGTTAACCGTACAAACCCGAGATAAGCCAAATGAACCAGACAAACCAAAGGAACTAAGAAAACCCTACAAAAGCGCAACGCCACAAAGGCTGGAACCCGCCGCGGTTGACATGGGCAGGGGGGAATTTACTATAAGTCTTGGGTGGGCTCTGCTCAGGAGCCGCCGCACGATGGATGAGGAGATGCCATGCTGAAACTCACAATCGGCTTTTCCCACAATCCCCGCGTCGAACCCCTTGCCGATGGCACCGTCAAGCCCGAAGGCATCGATCTTCGCTTCACATTCATCAATCCCGGAGATCTGTTTTACCGCAATCTCAAAGACGAGGCATTCGATGTCTCGGAGATGTCCATCTCGGGATTTTCCATGACCAAGGAGCGAGGGGACGGGTCTCGATGGCTGTGGAGCGGCTTACCCGTATTTCTCTCAAAGGCCTTCATGTGGCTTAATTTATATGTGAACGCCGGCGCCGGGATCAAAGACCTGGGGGACTTCTCGGGCAAGCGGGTCGGCATTCCCGACTACTCCATGACCGCTGCGTTATGGATGAGGGCAGTGATGAAGGAGCTATACGGCATCCAGCCCCGGGAAATCGTCTGGTATAACGGGCGGACCCCGGACTACAGCCATGGGGGCGAACTGGGTTTGAACGAAGCGCCGCCTCCCGGAATTCAGCTCCACTGGCTCACAAAGGAGCAGTCGTTGGACGTCATGCTTGACCGGGGAGAACTGGACGCCGCCTTCGGGGTGGCGCCCCGATCGGACCGGGGACCAACCGAGACCATCGATCGACACGGAGGTACGGCCATGGAGGGAAATCCCAGAGTCCACCGCCTGTTCAAGGATTTTGGGCGCCAGCTCATGACCGACTACTTCCGCAAGACGGGTGTCCTCCCCGTGAATCACATGGTGTTCGTCAAGAATAATGTCTTGCAAAAGGAGCCGTGGGCGGCCATGGAATTGCTCCGGGCATTTCAGAGGAGCAAAGAAGTTGCCTACGAGCGGGCCGGGAAAGCGGCCGGCGGCTACCTTCTCTTCTGGCAGGATGATCTGAGGAGACAGACCGAGGCCTTTGGCGACGACCCCTACCCTGTGGGGCTTGCGGCCAATCGCAAAATGCTCGAAATCCTTCTGCGCGGATCCGCAGAACAGGGCCTGACCAAGGGAAATGTCCGGCCCGAAAACCTCTTTTACTCGACCACCTGGGATACGTAGCGGACTCTTGAAAAAGCCTCATAGACTTCTGCCAATGAAAGTAGGGGGGCGCAAATGCTTAACCGAGAAGACAACGAGCTCTTGACCAAAACCGACAACGGCGCCGCGATGGGCCAGTTGATACGGCGCTATTGGCTCCCGGCGCTGCTCTCCGAGGAGATCCCCGAACCGGACGGGCGTCCCGTCCGCGTGCGGTTGCTGGGTGAGGAGCTGGTAGCCTTCCGTGACAGCCAGGGGAGAGTGGGTCTCCTCGCCGAACACTGTTCCCACCGCGGTACTTCGCTTTTTTTCGGGCGGAACGAGGAGGGCGGTCTCTCCTGCATCTATCACGGCTGGAAGTACGACGTCCACGGGAACGTGGTGGAAACCCCCGGCGAGCCGGCGCGCAGTGTGATCCGGGATAAGGTCAAACACTGCTCATATCCCACCCATGAAGTAGCCGGAATCATCTGGGCCTATCTGGGGCCCGGGGAGAAAAAGCCGCTCTTTCCCAACTACCGATTCACCCAGGCGCCGAAGGAGAACGTGTACGTCACCAAGGTGCTGCTGGAGTGCAACTGGCTCCAGGGCCTTGAAGGCGAGTGCGACTCCGTCCACGTGGCCATCATGCATCACGGCGGCGGGAAGTTCGGCAAAGGGATGCCCGTTCTGCAGGACCTGGCGGCGGAATACGAGACTGAGGAGACGGATTTCGGCCTGCGCATGATCGCGACCCGGACCCAGCCCGACCCGAAGGACCATTATGTCCGCGTCTCCAGCTTCGTCATGCCCGTTCAAGTCTGGGTCCCCGTGTTCAACCGGGAGATCCACATGTACGCGCCGATCAGCGACACCCGAACCTGGCGATACGATCTCGGTTTCCTCAAACGGCCGGTAAAGCCCGAAGACGTGCACCGGCGTTCTTCCATCGGCCCTGATTACAGGAAGATTCCCAACCTCGACAACGACTACCTGCAGGACCCGGACATGATGCGGGCCAAAAACTTTACCGGGATCAGGGAGATCATGGTTCAGGACGCGTGCGCTACCGAAACCATGTCCTACACGGGCATCTTCGACCGGACCCAGGAGCATTTGGGAGTGAGCGACAAGGCGATTATAGCCATGAGAAACTATCTGCTTCGCACCGTCAGGGCCTTCCAAGCGGGCGAAGAGCCCCCGCACATTATTTCGGACCCGGCCAAAAACGACATGGCGCGGGTGGACAGCGTTCACGAGGTTTTTCCCGTTGAAGAGACCTGGCGGGAACACTGGCCCTATCTCACGAGGTAAGACCCGCGTTGAGGAGTGAACAACCCACGCCAAGCGCCAAGGGCACGGCGCAAAAAGGAACAGCGTTGAGTGTCTATTGCTGAGTGTCGAGTGGCAAGGGAAGACGCAAGGGGCGGACACTACTGAGTGACGAGTGCCGAGGGAAGTAGCATAGGGCATAGGGCAAGGAGCATAGGGGGGAAGCGAGACGGGATATGGTTTGCGAAGGGGAGGCCTGACGCTCAGCGCTATGCGCTTTGCATAGGTCGATGAGCCAGATTCCGCGGCTCAGCCAAGGGGGGACATTCATGATCCTGATAATCGGAGGAATGGGGTTCATAGGACTCAACACCGCCATTGGTCTACTCCAAGCCGGGGAGAGCGTTGCCATCACCCAATACAGAACCCGCCGGATCCCCGCGGCCCTTGAACCCGAGCTTGGCAAGCGACTCTTCATCGAAAGCATGGACGTCACAAAAGGACATGAGGTGATGGAGGCCGTCTTCCGCCGCAAGGCGGACAGCATTATCTCTTTTGCCGCGCCGCCGGCCCGGGGGATCAGTCCCCAGGAAGACTACCGCATCTACACGGTCGGTTTGCAAAACATTCTCGAGGCGGCGCGGCTGCCGGGTCTCCGCAGGGTATGCCTCGCCAGCTCGACGTCCGTTTACGCGGGCCTGCCTGCGGGCCCCTTCCACGAGGACGCCCCGCTCCCCGTTTCTTCACGAACGCAAATCGAGGCCTTCAAAAAGGGGATGGAGATCCATGCGCTGCACTACGCCGCACGAGCAGGAATCGACGTGGTGTCGCTACGAATCGGCAGCATCTACGGCCCGCACTACACGAGTCTGTTCAATCCCATGAGCCGCATGTGCCACGCGGCGCTGAGGGACGAGGACCCCGATTTTTCCGACCGCCCGGGTGGTTTCCTGAGCGCCGATGACGAGGGCGACTGGACCTACGTCGCGGACGCGGCCCGGGGAATCCAGCTCCTCCACAACGCCCCGAAGCTTGCCCACAACGTCTATAACATCGGATCCGGCAGGGCGACTTCAACGAAGCGAATTTTCGAAGCGGTGAAGAAAGCCATCCCCGGGGCAAGGTGCCCTGCCCTCAAACCCGGGCGGACCGGGGCCATGCCGAAAAATCCCGTGATGGACTTGAACAGAATCAGGCAGGACGCGGGTTACGAGCCCGAGTTCGACATAGATTCGGGTATCGCCGCCTACGTCGAGCACCTCAAGCGGTTTCCCTACTAGACGCAGCAAGCGTTCGCGGGCTGCAAAGCGCAAATGGAGAATAGTCAATGGTTATTGGTCAATGGCGAAAGCCGTAAAACGTGAAGCGTGAATCGTCAAACGTTGAACGTTGAACGTGAATGGTCAATGGAGCTAGGAGGCTAGGAAGCTGGGAGGCTGGGAGGCTTAAAGGCGTTATAGCTTCCAACTCCCCAGCCTTTTAGCGTTATAGCCTCCAAGCCTCCCAGCCTTCGAGCTTCCGGGCCTCCCGGCTTTCGAGCGTTATAGCTTCCAAGCCTCATCGCCTCCCAGCCTCCGCGCTCAATAAACCCGACAGACTCTAAGAACTCAAGGAACTCTATAAACTCCACCAACTTGGCGTCCTTGCCCTGTGGAGTAGACGCCACGGCCGTGCTAAGCGATCTCGATCACAACTGGCACTCCACAGGGCAGGCGTCTTTGCGCGAGTAAACCTTGCTCTTTGCCCTTGGCTCTTAGCGCTTTGCCCTTTGCTCTTTGCCCTTGGGCCTAGAGCTCGAGGCTGTCGGGGAAAAAGAGCTCCTCCACTTTAGGACGCCTGTCGAGGAGCTGCTGCTGCATCTGGTACTCGATGAGGGTTTCCAGCGAGTTTCGTGCGCAGGCATCGAGCCGGTAAGAGTAGGGATCCTCTCCGATGACCTCGCTGTACCACGTCTCCTCCTGTCGCTGCTCTTCGTTCATGTACCTTCCGGCCAGGGCCCTGGCCTCGCGAAACGCCTTCAACAGGCTCCCCGCCACCCACGGGTTCTGATCCACGACCTCCTGCCTTAAAACCAGGCTATGAATAATCGGAATGACCCGCCTCTTGTGGAAGTAACCGGCTTCTTCCCGGCGATGATCCGCCAGAAGGCGACGAAGCCTCGGATGTTCCGCCAGGCTCGGATAGGGTTCCAGCGCCGCGTCGATCTTTTCTTCCTCTACCAATTGGATCGCGTGTTCCCTTGTTCTGGGCGGGTCGATAAACCGCACTCGGACGCCTTCGGGCAGGGAACGGCGAGCCTCCTCCCCTACGTCGCTTTCCGCCACGTACCAGTCCATTTCCTCAGGCCGCACCCCATACTCGTTTTGAATCAACCCCCGCACCCACACGGAGGTGGTGGCATTGTAGCGGTGTACCGTGACCCGCCTCCCCCTCAGGTCGGAAGGGTCGTGCATGGACGATCCCGTCGGGCAAAACATGCACCGATGGCGGAACGCCCGGGCGATAAAAACGGGCAGGATTTTTAGCCGCGCCGAGCGGCTATGGGCCAGCACAAAAGAAGAAGTGGAGCACTCACCGCCGGGGATCTTACCGTCGAGAATCCAGCGGTGACGGGCCCCGGTATTGTCGAGGCCTTCCGAAAAACGGCTCCGACATGTGAGGTTGACGCCCGCGGGCCGCACGGTACCGTCAAACAGGGCCCGGGTGCGCGAAATTTCCGAAAGGCCTAGAGTCAGATCCAAAGGCTGAGCCATTTTCACCTCCTTGGGCAGCCGGTAGAAAAGGCCCGGGCGCGGTCCCGCTCCGGCCGCTTGATCCTCCCGGGGGTTAAAAATGACCTCTTATCAAATTCGCCTCCCGGGACGCAACGCTCCGGGCCTTCCTTGGCTTGCACTGCACACGGTTCTCGATTAATCTTAAACAGATTCGCTTCTCAACATCATCTCGGAGGCTTGACCGATGGCGACGATGATTACGTCTGATTGCATTAATTGTGGCGCGTGTGAACCCGAATGCCCCAATAATGCCATCTCTGCAGGCGATCCCGTATATGTCATAGATCCTTTGTTGTGTACGGAGTGCGTGGGTTTCCATGATTACGAGGCCTGTGCAGCTGTTTGCCCCGTGGATGTTTGTGTAACCGACCCCAACAATATCGAAACCGAAGAGGCGCTTATCGGCCGGGCCAAAAAATTACACCAAGAGATCGAATTTGGGGCCCAGTTCGAATCGCGGTTCCGAAAGGGCGAGTCACAGCCTGACAAACCCCAATCATCCAAGCCCGCCGCATCTCCAAGCGCGGCGAAGACATCCGCCGCTGTTTCGGAGCCCGCCGCTACCGCCAAGGGCGCCGGTGTGGACCTCGGGAAGGTGGACCTCACCTCCCTTGCCCTGCCCGACGCCGGGGAATGGGAAATCACGGCTCAATGCTTCAAGTGCGGGGAGCAGTATGCGGTATCCGCCAAGCGCTTTATGATAGGGAACGTCCTCTTTTGCCCGCACTGTTTCAAATCCATGGTGATTAAGGACGACTTGAATTTCCGGATTCGTACCGCCCTAAAAGATTCCTATGACGAATGGAGCAAGAGACTCGAAGCCTTCCAGGCCAGACGAGAAGAGGAAATCAAGGAATTCCAGCAAAAACTGAAAAACGATCTAAAGGCCCTTGAAGGCGAGCGGGAAAAAACGATTCAGCGGGTCAACGAACAGCTCAACGGAATAGCGGTCTCATACAAGGCGCCGGGGAAGCCCTCAAAAAAGAGATCGATGTTTGGCTGGGGTTGATGACTCCCGATGTTACTGGTTTGGCTCCATCTTCTGGCCCTCGCCGTCTTTCTCGGGGCGCTCTCTTGCCTCTGGATTATGGTCCTTTCTCCCCTGTCCACCATTGAGAGCGCCACGGACCGGCTCACATTCTTTATAAGGTGCCTCAAGGTCTACAATCCTTTGCAAATCGGGGCCCTTGGAGTGCTCCTGATGACCGGCGCCTTCAGGCTAACCAGCTTGAAGGCGGGCTACGGGGTGCAATTCTCCGCAGCGCTGGGCGGAACCCTGGCTCTCAAGCTCGGCCTGGCTTTCATCGTTATAATTGTAAGCACATACCAGTGCATGGGCATCGCCCATCGCTTCGTCAGGCGGGCCGAACAGCCTGACGCTGATCCCCTGCCGGACATGGGACCCATCGTCCGCAAGCTCAAATTCTCCACGGTCCTTATTCTCGTATTCGCCCTCTGGACCGTTCTTGTCGGCATGGAGATTCCCGGCTGAGATTTCCAGCACAACCGTTTGAATTTTAATAATAAATCCTGATTTGGCACGCAGTTGACAATCAGGCCGGTATCCTTTATAAGATTGCTCTCGGCAGACCCACCTGCCAATCTATTTTTTAGCATCTCGACATTTGAGGAAATTCATGGCCAAGCCCAAAAAGGCCCGTAAAGCTATTCCGATTAAGAGGAAACGCCGTTCTAGCGAAAGTTTCTATCTCGACGACGCCGACGAACAGGACCTGCCCCTGGACGAAGCCGGAAGGCTTAAAATTAAAAGGCATTACGAAGAGCTCCTGGGGATCCGCATCGAGAAGCTCAAGGGAAGGGTTCTCAACCGGGAAAAAATCAACAAAAGCATCGAGGGCATTTACTTTGTCTGCGCCGAATGCAAAAAAGTGTGTCACAACCTCGATGAAGGGCTGATCCAGGACCTCGAAAACCAGAGAAATCTCTGCAGTGCGTGCGGCAAAGCCAAAGGGATCAGGGGCACGGCAGCCTAGCGATCACCGGCATTCTCCTACCCCGGTTGTATTCTGGATAACTTCTCTGCTTGTTCTCCGAGGCCGACTAACCCCCATGGGACATTTAAGATCGGGGAGCTCATTTACCCGGGATTCACGAACCATGCACCCCGGGTTCTCGCATGGCATGTTTTTTTATCGGGCCAGGGCAATATTCTTGCGCTTGCAAGGCGCTTTTCGTTAACGTAGGCCGTATGAACAACCATGGCTACGCGGTGATCATCGCGGGCGGCCGAGGAACTCGCTTCTGGCCGCTTAGTCGAAATAGTCGTCCGAAGCCCGTCCTTAAATTCTTCAGCGCCAAGAGCCTTCTCCGGGCCACAGTGGATCGAATCGCCCCCCTCGTCGGGCTGGAGAATATCTACGTCGTTACCGTGGCCGAGCAGTTCAAGCAAATCCGCAGCGACCTTGGCATTTTGCCCCGTAAAAATTTTCTCCTGGAACCCTTTGGAAGAAATACCGCTCCCTGCATCGGCCTCGCAGCCATGGAGATCTTGAGAAGGGATCCCCAGGCGATCATGACCGTCCTGCCGGCCGACCATTGGGTATCGGACCCGGTCGCCTTCCGTAAAACATTGGCCCGGGCGTGGAAAATCGCCGCGCACAGCGACTCCCCGTTGCTGACCCTGGGAATTCAGCCACAGTATCCGGAAACCGGATTTGGCTACATCGTCAAAGGCAAACCCATCCCCGGGCCCGGGGGAAAGCACGCCTTCAGGGTGAAATCCTTCAAGGAAAAACCTGCTTTGAAGGAGGCTCGGCGTTTGGTTCGCTCGGGGTCCCTGTGGAACAGCGGGATTTTTGTGTGGAAGGCGTCCGCGATCCTGGAAGCCATGGAATCCTTTGCTCCGGTTATTCACCGCGGCTTGTTTAGGATCCGGAGCGAGACGCGGGGGAAGAGTCTCATCGCCGCGGGGCCCGGGGCACGGGCCGTGCTGGGAAAAGTATACCGCCGCATGCCCGACCTTTCCGTGGATCGCGGCGTCCTTGAAAGGGCGGCCCCTCGCGGAAGGGTCCTGACCATTCAAGCCGATTTCGATTGGAGCGATGTGGGAAGCTGGTGGAGTCTCTACCGGGTCCTTCCCCATGACCGGCAGGGCAACGCCGGACGAGGCGATCGGCTCGCCGTGGATTCGACGGATTGCCTCGTTCATGCGCCCGAACGGCTGGTGGTTCTACTGGGCATGCGGGATGTCATGGTGGTGGACACACCCGATGCCCTTCTGGTGGGCGACATCAGGCGTTCCCAGGACGTTCGGCGCGTGGTGGCGGAGTTGGCGCGGCGAGACCGCGGCAGGAGTGTCCAATGATCTTTCCGAAGAGTCAACCGGCCAGGAAAGAGACCGCAACGCGATCTGCGTCCCATCCATCCGTAGGAGCCGTCCAATGAATCTTCTTGAACCAGACGTGGAGCGACCGTTGGCCAGGCCTTTGCCCACCGGCCCGCTTCGCGAAGACGAGTCCGTCATTTTGCGGGACCGAAAGGAAAGGGAATACCTCAAACGGCTCCGCAAGACCGGCCGGATTTCCATCCGGGGCGGCCGGATTGCCGTGGAGGACCTCATCGGTCTGGAGGAAGGGAGCACCGTGCGCTCGTCCCTGAACGAGACCTTCATCGTGCTTCGTCCCACCTTCGCCCAACTCATTCCCAATTTACCCCGCCGGGCGCAGGTCATTTACCCCAAGGACATCGCCCTCATCTTGCTGTGGGCGGACATCTTTCCTGGAGCCAGGGTCATCGAAGCGGGGGTGGGCCCCGGGGCGCTGACTCTCGCGCTCTTGCGAGCCGTAGGGCCCGACGGGCAGATCACCTCATACGAGATCCGGGAGGATTTCGCCCGCATGGGACAGGAAAACATCGCCGCTTATTACGGGCCCGCTCCCAACTGGACCGTTAAGGTCAGGGATATCACTCTCGGCATTGACGAATGCAACGTGGATAGGGTGCTACTGGACCTGCCCAACCCGTGGGACGTAACCGAAAAGGCTTGGCAGGCCCTGCGCCCCGGAGGACTTTGCATGAGTTACCTGCCTACGGTGCTTCAGATCAAAAACTGGGTGGATTCGCTGAAAGAACACGGCGGATTTGCATGCATCGAGACCATGGAGAGCCTGCTCCGCTTTTGGCATATCAAGGATTTGAGCGCGCGACCGGAGCACCGCATGATCGCGCATACCGGGTTCATCACCGTGGCGCGGCGCCTCAAGGAAATCCGACCCACGCGGTGACTCCCGGCGGCCAGGGAGCGCCCCCAACCCACCCCGGCGTCTCACGAAGAAAAATGCGCTGACTCCCTCCCCGGGGTTTCTCCCAATTGCCTCCCCTGCAACGCCGGAGGCAGTCCCACGGGTATAAGTAATTTAAACACGCTGCCGCGGCCGATTTCACTCTCCACTCCAATCCGCCCCCCCAATGTCTGGGCGAGTTTCTTGCAAAGACTCAGCCCCAATCCCGTTCCGCCGTACCGCCTGGTGGAGGAACCGTCGAGCTGCCGGAATTCCTCGAAGATCGCCTCCTGATCCTTTTCGCTGATGCCAATGCCGGTGTCGGACACCATGAACTCCACGGCCCGGATTTCCCCCCCACCGATGGGCCGGCTTTCCAGCCTGATCTCGCCGCGATGGGTGAATTTCAAAGCGTTGGTGAGGAGATGAATCAGGATCTGCTGCACGGTCTTGCCGTCCGTGCGAACGGTAGTGAGCAGTGCCTCGACGCGGGTTCGGAATGCTATGGAGCGATCCTTCAGCAACCGCCGCGTCATGAGTTCCAACGACTGAAAAAGCTCGCGGACGTTCACTTCCTGGACCTTTGCGGACGCGCTCCCCGACTCGATACGTGAAAATTCCAGCAGGCCGTCCATGAGCTGTGACAGGTCCCTTCCGTTGGTCACGATCCGCTCCAAAATCATACGCTTGTCGCCGCCGAAGCCGGGGTTCAGGAGCACCTCCGTATAGCCCAGAATGGTGCTCAACGGGGTCCTCAGCTCATGGGAGATATTCGCCACGAAGTGCTTTTGCTTCCGGTCCATCTGGACCAGTCGTTCATTCATCTGCTGCGACCGGTCGTATAGAAACTCGTATTTTTCTTTGTCCTTTTCGGACTCCTCGAAAAGAGCGCCGTTTTTCAGGGCCAGGGCCAACTGATCCGCCAGGCTGGAAAACAACCTGAAATCGTCGGCACTATAGGCCCTTCCCGACCTTTTTTTGCCGAGACACACAAACCCCAGCGGTTTCCGTTCAAAAATCATGGGGATCAGCAACTCCAGCTTCAATTCGCGAAAAATATTCAAAAGCCTTGCGCGGTTCTCTTCATAGATGGGGTCCATCTCGGCTTGGTCCTTTGAGATTCCCTGCTGGCGCGCCTCCAGGATGTCAACCCAGGCGGCCAAGAGACTCTCCGCGCCTTCCTGAACCTCCATGCCGCTCCGAGCGACGCCGTAGGAGTCCTCGTGTTCCTGGCGCCGGAAAAAGATGCAGGCATTCTCGATCCCGATGCTCCGGGATATGGCTTCCAGGAACTCCGCGGTCACGGTTTGCGGCTTCGATAGAGAGCGAAGCAGCAAGCTGATTTCACGTTGCAACTGCACGGAGTCGTATTCCCTGCCGTAGACGTACCGGCCCACCACCCCCTCGATCCACCGGAGCAGAGGATTGAAGAGCAGGGCTACCAGAAGGGAAAACAGCAGGGGGACCGCCGGATCATTATGATAAATACCGAAGGGAACCCCCAAAAGGAACACGACGGCCACGTAAATCAACAACAGGAGGGCCGTGAGCCCGCCCCGGGTGAGGCCGACTTTGAGAATGGCATCGATGTCAAAGAGGTTGTACTGGAGAAGAGCGTAGGTCACCGACAGCGGAAAGAACACGGCTCCCAATAAAAGGGCGTTGTGAGGAATTCCCCAATCAAAAAGGCTGTCCAGAACCGTTCCCAGAGTAGGAATAAAGAAACCGAGAATCGATCCCACGGCAATAACACGCAACCGCGACCGCTCCAGATCGGACTCGGAGCGGTAAAGGCGCGGGGATAGCAGCAGCAGGAACACCAGCGCCCCGAGGAGACAATAACCATAGCTCGCCTTCAAGACCGCCTGCCAAACCCCCGGTTCATTGTAGAAACTCAAACTGTACGCCGTGCCGATCAGCGCGGATATCCCGTAGACCGTCGCCAGCAGCCATCGACTGACTCTCGCCTGCCTGAAGATCCCCGAGAAGGTTAAGCCCAAATGAATGCCGGCGGAGGGCGTCAAAGCGAAGGCGAGGGCCCTGACCTCTTTGGGCAGGACCTGTGTCGTCATGGCGTCGAAGGTCGTTCCGAACCAGACGAATACCGCTCCGACCATAATGAAAAGAGCAATCGCCGGCGGCGAAGTGGAGCGAACGTAGAACGGGGTAAATCCTATGCCCAGAAAGCACAACCCGGTCAGTAAATAGATCCCATAGGTCAACAGCCAATCCTGGAAGGTAAATCTGAGCGAGGGGACGGTCAGAGACATGAGCCTTCCACCGCGTTCCACGGTGTAATGGAAGTCGGTTTCCGGAGCCATCGACCGTACCTTTTCGTAGATTGTCCCGGGATTATGAACGGGCGCCCCATCCAGGGCGACGACCCGGTCCAAAAAGCGCAACCCTTCCTCCCTGCCGGTCCAACCGGGCAGAAAATCCGGGCTGACGGTCAGATTACCGTAAACAAAAAAACCGGGAAACGGGTGGTTGACCCAATGGGAGGAAGCGATCAGGTTGCCCACAACCACCGATAACGCCAACGTCCCCACCACCCCCACCAAAAACCTCCGTTGCCAGGCCTTCAGGCTCATATGGGTTCCCCTCCTTTGGGCAAAAAAAAGGCCCCCCGGGATGGTCACTACCAGGAGGCCTTTATCAAGAGTGGCGAGATTGTGTCAAGAAGAATCTAGGCGGGGTTTGTCCAGCGGAAACCGGAGATCAGAAGTCGGAGATCAGAGGTCAGAGGCCAGAGGTCGGAGGTCGGAGGTCAGAAGTCAGAGGTCGGAACTCGGAGGTCGGAAGTCCGAAGGGACAATCGGGTTTGTTGCGTTTATAGGGTTTATTGCGTTTGGTGCGCTAATCGCGTTGTTGGGTTTCTCGGGTTTGTTGAGTTTGTAGAGTTTCTTGAGTTATCAGATTTTTAGAGTTACAGGTTTCTTTGCGAGCTTGGCGTCTTGGCGCGAGACTCCTTCTGATCCCTGATCTCCGGCTAATCGCTATTCGCCATTAGCTATTTGCTTCTTCCGGTTCACAATTGACTGATGACTATTGACCGGTTTCTTTCGCGCTTTGCGCTTAGAGTCTCACGATCTTGTCCGACACGATTCCCCGGGTCAAATTCCGCGCGTCGATGATCAGACGCGAGGCATTGACGATCTCTCGCGCATTGAAAGCGCTGTGATCCGTCAGAATAACCACGGCGTCCCGGGTTGAGAGAACTTCGTTTTCCAGCGACTCGCTTGCCAGCGTGCGCCCGTCGAAGGCCAGCTCCCTCACATGGGGATCATGGTAGGAAACGTCCCCTCCCTTACGGATCAATAGTTCCATGACGTCCAGGGCCGGAGATTCCCGTATATCCTCCGAGTCCTTCTTATAACTCACGCCAAGAATCATAATCTTGGATCCCTTGACGCTTCGCTCCCTGCCGTTGAGGGCCTCCACGACTTTGTCCGCCACGAAGTGAGGCATCTCCCGGTTGATCTCGTCCGCAAGCTCGATAAAGCGGGCCTTGTAAGCAAAAAGCTTGAGCTTCCAGGAAAGATAATGGGGATCGATGGGGATACAGTGCCCCCCCAAGCCCGGACCCGGGTAAAACGGCATGAATCCGAAGGGCTTGCTTGCGGCCGCCTCGATCACTTCCCATACGTCCAGTCCCAGGCGATGGCACATCACGGTAAACTCATTGACCATCGCGATATTGACACTGCGAAAGACGTTTTCCAGGAGCTTCACCATCTCCGCGGAGTCCGTGCTGCTCATGGGCACGACGCGCTCGATTATCTGACTGTAGAGGGCCCGGGCGAGTTCGAGACAGGACCGTGTAATCCCCGCAACGACCTTGGGCGTGTTTACCAAACTAAAGACCTGGTTCCCGGGATCGATACGCTCCGGAGAATAGCCGAGAAAGAAGTCTTTCCCCGCCTTAAGCCCGGTCTCTTCCAAAACGGGCAGGAGTAGCTCCCGGGTGGTACCGGGATACGTGGTACTTTCCAGAATCACGAGCTGTCCGGATTTTAAATGGCTGGCGATGACGCGCGTCGCTTCCAAAACGAATGAGAGATCGGGATCTCTCGTCTTGCTAAGTGGCGTGGGAACGCAGATGATGGCGGCGTCGGCCTTGCCTAGAAAAGAGAAATCCGTGGAAAAGCTGAGACCTTGCCCGCAGCCGGCGTTCTTCAATGCGCCTTGAGGAACGGAACTTTTCCCCTCAAGCCGCCCCACCTTTTCCGCGTCCACGTCCAGTCCCACCACCGGAAAACCCACCTCCGCAAACCTGAGGGCCAACGGCAGGCCCACGTAGCCCAGCCCCAGAACCGCCACCGTGGCTTTTTTCCCCTTTATCTTCGCCAGCAAGGAAAAATCTTTACCCGCCATTGCCGCCTGTCCTTTTCATTTTCATTATATCCCGGGTATTGTCCCGCTAATCGACCTCTCCCTGGCAGGCCACCCAGCCGCTCCTTCCCGGGATTTTCTGGTGTACCACGGGCAACCGCGGCGGATGCGGCGCCCTCCCCTCCAGGATCTCATCGGCAACCTCACGAAGCCGCACCACGGCGACCCTCCTGCGCATACATTCTTTTAGCAGCTCTTCAAACAGACCGATATAGGGGCGGCCTTCCACCTCCGCATGGATCGTATGCAGATTAAAATCATGGTTCAGCAACGACAAAAGATGGCCGTTGACGTCATGGCGCCGGCCCAGAAGCTCGTCAAGGGTCGGCAGCGTCGTTGGGAGTTGCAGGGTACCAAAACACAACCCGCCATGGGCGGGCAAGAACGGCGTTCTACCGCGCACGTCGCTGGCGTAGAGAAACCCGAATCTGTCCTGAGCCGCCAGCGCGAGGTAGGTGCAGCGCCACCCGGGCGCCGCCGAGCACTCCGGCCTTTCTCCCATAATTTTCTCGTACGCCCCAAGGGCCCTGGAGAACTCCCCTTCGATTTCCCTTTCTTCCATGGCCTCCACCCCATCCTGCCAGCCCACATGATCATAGCCGTGAATTCCCAGCTCATGCCCCTCCCCTACGATATCTTTGAGCATGGCAGGCTCGCCCTCCCCTACGGGCTGGGCCGGCAGCAGGGTCCCGGTCAAGAGGGTTTTGAAGCCGTAGAGTCGAAATGGATTTGTGCGCAGCATCTTGAGAACAAACGAAGGGCGGATGAGCCTGCGAATCGCCATCCCCGAACGATCCGGTCCGAAAGTCACAAAAAAGCTTGCCTTTACGGAATACCGCTTGAAGAGCTCCAGCAACCGCGGGACCCCCTCGCAAAGGCCGATTTTGGTATCTACATCCACTCTCAGGGCAAGTTGCATGAATCGTCAATCGTTATTGGTCAATGGCTGGAACACGCAAAGGGCATAGCGCCGAGGGAACGCTGGAGGCCGGGATGACGGAAGCGTTGAAGCGTGACGCCATCCGTGCAGCACAACATTCTGGCGTCCTAGCCTCTTGCATCCTAGCTTCCAGCGGGCTTTCCGCTTGACCATTGACGAATAACTATTTGCTATTTGCTATTCAATATTTGCGGTCAACTTCCAAGCAGGCTGCCAACCCTAATTCCCAACTCTTCCACGGCGAGTGCCGCATCCATTTCCTCGCGACCTTGGTATTGCATTCTCGTGACGCGAAGTGTCCCCTCGCCCGTGGCAACAATTACTCCCTTGCCCCGGTCCACGGCCTCCACCCTTCCCGGCAGCCCCCGGTTCCCGGCTGCCGCTTCCGGATCCCATGCCGCCTCCCAGAGAAAGAGCTTTTTCCCGCGCCAAAAAGTAAAGGCGCCGGGGTAGGGATGGGTTACGGCACGGATCAGGTTATACGAAGAAAATGCCGGCATTTCCCACCTCACCCAGCCATCCTCGGGCTTTCGCCCCGTAAATTTAGTGGCTAGTCCTGCATCCTGCCGAATCCGCGGAGCCCTCCCCTCCCGAATCATGGGATAGGTCGCCGTGAAGAGATCCAAAGCGGCAGCCGTAAGCTTCCGGAACAGGCTCAACGCCGTATCCGTAATATCGATGGGTACCGCCCGCTGCGCAAGGATATCCCCCGCGTCCGCCTTTTCCACCATATAGTGAAGCGTTACTCCCGTTTCCGTTTCACCGTTGACCAGCGCCCAGTTCACCGGGTTTCGGCCACGATATTTCGGCAAGAGAGACCCGTGCAGGTTGATGCCTCCTAAGCGCGGGATGCTGAGAAGCTCTTTTCCCAGCAAGTTGCGGTAGTAGAACGAGAGTATCAGTTCTGGAGAGAGCCTGCGCATTATTTGGACGAAAACCGGCGCATTGGGATTCCTTGGCTGATGGACGCTAAGGCCATGGGAGCGCGCCAGGCCGGCAACCGACCGGAACCAGACCTCCTCATCGGGATCGTCTTCGTGGGTCACCACGGCGGCGATGTCTTCCTCCCAGTCCATCAACGCTTTGAGGCACTCGTATCCGATCTCATGATAGGCAAAGACGACGACACGCATCACTTTTGTTTGTTGAGTTCCTTGGGTTTGTTGAGTTCTTTGAATTGTTTAGCCGGTCGAGTGTGACTGGATAGTGAGGTTTGTCTGGTCTGTTCAGTCTATCTCGTCTGTCTGGTCTGTTCAGTCTATCTCGTCTGTCTGGTCTGCTCAATTTACTTAGTCCATTGACTCCGCCGAACCCAGTGTTCAGATGACGATTGACCAATGACCATTGACGATTAACCATTCACTATTTGCTGACCTCAGACTCATGCCTGAAACGTCCGGATCACGAGACAATCGTTATGGCCGCCGAATCCAAAGGAATTGGACAGGGTTACCCTTACCGCAGCCCGTCTGGAATTATTGGGCACATAGTCCAGGTCGCAATCGGGATCAGCGGCTTCGTAGTTGATGGTCGGCGTAATCGTTTGATTCTGGAGAGTTAAAACGCATGTGATCGCCTCGATGGCCCCGGCGGCCGATATGGTATGGCCGATCATCGATTTTGTCGAGCTTACCGGTATCTCATAGGCCCGCCGGCCGAATACCTCCTTGATGGCCCTTGTCTCGATCCGGTCATTCATCACCGTCGAGGTCCCATGGGCGTTGATGTAATCGACTTCATCGGTCGATACGGCGGCATTCTCCATCGCCTTGCGCATGGCGCCGATGGCCCCCCGGCCGTCGGGCGCTTCATCGGTGATCCTGTAGGCGTCGCAGGAAGTTCCATAGCCGGCCAGTTCTGCCAGAATGGGCGCTTTGCGCTTAATGGCCGATTGCAACTCTTCAATGACAAGGATGCCGGCGCCTTCCCCGAGGACAAAGCCGTCCCGCCCCGCGTCAAAAGGGCGGCTCGCTTTCTCCGGCGCATCGTTACGGCGGGAAAGGACCCCGAGGGGTGAAAAGATATGAAACCCGATCTGGGAAACAAGGCACTCGGATCCGCCGGCGAGGGCCACGTCCACGACGCCACGCCGCACGGCATTGCGGGCTTCCCCAATGGCATGGGCCGAGGAAGTGCAGGCCGTGTTGAAGGTCGTAACGGGACCGCAAATCCCCAGCCTGCGCGCCACCTGTGCCGTTGCGTACTGGGGCAGCAATCGCTGGATGGCGCCCTTCATCGTCGCCTGCCAAACCCTGACATAGCCGGGCAGGCTAATTTCACCTTCTTCATCCCGGGCCTGATAGACAACGTTAGCAAAGCGGCTCAGGCTCGGCCTCTCTCCACTGGTGCCCAGGAAAACGCCGACCCGTTCCGGATCGGTTGAGTCCGCCCATGCCGATTCTTTTGAAGCCGTCTCGGACGCGGCCAGCGCAAATTGGACGAAACGAGGCTCGGCTCCGGTCCCTCCAGGGTCCGCCAACTGCATGGGAACGGTGTCACCCTGAAGATAGCCACCGAAGGTACACGGCAATCCCCGCGGGTCAAAATGACTGACGTTAGCCACGGCTGACCGGCCTTCGCTTATGGCTTGCCAATACGGACTGACGCCAAACCCAAAAGGCGTCACAAGCCCTACGCCCGTGATCACGGCCCTGCGATGCTTTCCTTCCATCAGAATCGTTCCACGCTCCGCTTTGACTTTAGCGCTGCGATTCCCAAAGGCCCCACACCTTCCCGACCGGATTGGCCGTCAGAAGATCGTAGAAGGCCCCAAGACGCGCGCACGCCTCTCCTGTTTCCGGATCCGCCGTCGCGCACGTGAGGTCAAACTCGAGTCTTCCATCGGCGACCCGCTTCTCGCCTACCCACGCCTCGGCCTTGACCAGGCCGGGTGTCTCGTTTCCCATCTTGAGCAGGATTCGGAGCTGGTCTCCGGGCAGGACAAAATGTCTCAAACTGATCCGTGAAAGCCTCCTCAGCACGGGCCGCCGGGTGAAATCGGAGCTTGCGGCGAGGAGAATCTCCCCTCCCTGCTCGAAGCTCCCCAGGATTATGGAGCCGGGAACCACCGGATATCCGGGAAAATGGTCGATAAAGTAGTCCTCGCATTGGCTCACGTTTTTGATCAGAACGGCCCCCCGGCCCTTGCGAAGCTCTTCGATACGATCGAACAGGACAAACCGCATGCCCTATCTCCGCACTATCAGGCTGGCCGATTCGCCGAAGAGGCCCACCGCATTCAGCAAAACCGACGAGATGCCGGAGAGGTGCCTGGGAACTTCCCGGACCAGGTCCAGGCGGCATTCAGGATCGGGGGTGTCGCAATTCAAGATGGGGGGCACAATGCCGCGCTCCATCATGATCAGGGAATTGACCAGTTCCATAGCGCCGGCCGCCGAAAGCAGATGGCCGTGCTGGGACTTTGTCGCCGCCACCGGCAAACTCCGCGCCCTCGCTCCGAAGACGTTACCGATCGCCATAAATTCAGCGCGGTCGTTGCCGGGGGTCGAATCCCCGTTGGCGTGGATCAGGTCGACCTCATGGGGACGCAAACCAGCTTCCGCCAGAGCCCACCGCATCGAACGAACCAAGGCCTGTTCAGCATCCCCCTCCTCCAGCGCAGCCGACGACGCCGATGCGGCGATCTCACCAAAATGTGCCGCCCCTCTTGTCGCTGCGTGTTCCTCGGATTCCAGCAGCACAATTGCGGCGCCTTCGCCGACAACGCTACCGGCCCGGGCAATGTCGAAGGGGCGGCACATGCGGTCCGGCACGTCGCTCACCGGCGCCATGACGTCCATGGTGCTCAAGTCACATAGGATGCCCTCTTCCAGCGTGCTTTCCGTGCCGCCCGCCAGGGCAACGTCCAGCTCGCCATGACGGATCGCGTCGGCCGCCTGCGCTACGGCCAGCAGGCCTCCCCTCCAACCGTCGGCGATGAGCCGCGAGTACCCCTGGGCCCGATGGAGTATTGCCAGGTGTCCCGCGGAGAGATTCGGCAGCACCTTTAACGAATAATCGACGGGATTCATCCCCTTGGTCCAGTTGACGTTGGCCTTGCAAGAGTCCAGCCGGCGCGGGTCCTCATCGGACGCGGATTGCGCCAGGTAACGGATAAAGGAAGTAAGTTCGTAGGCCGTGTGCCAGGTGGCCAGGACAACCCCCGAGCGGACCGGGTCCAGCGACTCCACGGATAAGGCCGCCTCTTTCATGGCCATGGTAGAGGCGATGCCCGCCAGGACACCCGCCCGGTTCATCAGTTTTCTTTGCCTCCTGGGGATAGCATCGACATGCTTGAGCAGTTCCTCTTCAGGGACCTCCGCCACGCTCGCAAGAGCCAGTCCCATGGACGCCAGTTTGGCGTTCCTGGCAATAGCCGAGCGACCCTTCAGGAGCCCGTCTCCATGCGCGGACAATCCGATCCCCAGGGGGGAAACGACCCCGCGACCGGTAACGACGACCTTTCGCTTCGATCTCATCTCACCAGGGCAGCGCCCCCTCGAACCCGTGCCGGGGAAAACAGAGGAGCACCATGCGCGCGTCCGCCACAACGCGCTCGCCCACCCGAACTTCTCCCCGGGTCCGCGCAAGACCGGCGGCCTCAAGTACCTCGGGCTGCAGGGCAACCAGGCCGGTATGGACCACTATTTCCTGCCCTGCATAAACGGAAGCGAAAATATTGATCTCGTCCACCTTCAACAGCACCCCCACCGCGCGCTCGTCGGTGTGGGAATACACAAGACGCACGCTTGCATTGGCAATAGCCTCGATCACCAGGCAGGTCGGCACCTCACCGGGCCTGTGGGGATGGCCTTCCACGAATTCGAAAGAATTTGGGAACAGTTTCGCCGTTACCAGCTTGGATAATTCGCCCTTTTCAAAGGAGACGACACGATCGATGAAACGAAAACGCATGGCGGGGTGGGCGGGGAGTTCTTTGAGTTGCTTGAGTTCTTAGAGTTTGTTGAGTTTATTGAGCGCGGAGGCTGGGAAGCTTGGAAGCTATAACGCTCGAAAGCCGGGAGGCCCGGAAGCTCGAAGGCTGGGAGGCTTGGAGGCTATAACGCTAAAAGGCTGGGAAGCTTGGAAGCTATAACGCCTTTAAGCCTCCCAGCATCCCGGCTTCCTAGCCTCTCGGCATCCCAGCATCCCAGCCGATTGACTATTGACCATTGACGTTTGACGTTTCACGCCTCACGCTTCACGTTTTACGGCTTTCGCCATTGACCATCGACTATTTTCTATTGACTATCTGTGATTTGATCAGGCGAGCAGCGAATACCCCCCGTCGACCATGATCACCTGGCCTTGTATCATCGCGGCCTGGGGGCCGGCCAAGAAATAGACGACTTCGGCAATTTCCTCCGGCGAGGGAAGGCGGCCCGCCGGGGTCCGGCGCCGGACTTTCTCGAGGATTTCTTTTCCATCCGGCAAGAGATTCCAGACGTCGGTCTCCACCGCGCCGGCAGAGACCGTATTGACACCGATCCCCCCGGGGGCGAGCTCCACCGCCAGATAGCGCGTCAGGCTCTCCAGGGCCGCCTTGGAGACTCCGATGGAAGCGTAATCCGGCACCACCCGCCCGGCTCCGAGACTGGAGAGCCCGATAATCCTCCCACCCGAGCCCATCATGGACGCCGCCTCCCTGGCGCATAAAAAAAAAGAGCGGGCATTGGTATTCATGGCCCAGTCCCAATGTTTTGCCGACAACCCGGTGAGGGAGCGCAACACCCCGGAAGCGGCGCTGTGCACCAGAACATCGATACCGCCTTCGGTTTCCCGAATCCCCGCGAACAGCCCCCTGATCTGTTCCCCATCCTTGAGGTCCACCTGTTGAAGGGCCACCCGCGCCCCCAGGGAGGCCGCTTCCCCGGCCGTAGCCTCCGCCGCCGCGCGGTTTTGAAAGAATCCAATTTGAAGATGAGCCTTTTCTCTCGCAAACCGCAGGGCCACCGCACGTCCGATGCCTCGCGATCCACCCGTGATGAGTACCCTACGGCCTTCCATGGTAATTTGTTGAGTTTATTGAGCGCGAAGGCTGGGAGGCTTGGAGGCTATAACGCTCGAAAGCCGGGAGGCCCGGAAGCTCGAAGGCTGGGAGGCTTGGAGGCTATAACGCCTTTAAGCCTTCCAGCGTCCTAGCTTCCCAGCCTATTTGCATCCCAGCTTCCTAGCCTTCGAGCCTCCTTGACTGATTGACGAATAACGTTTGACCATTCACGTTTCACGCCTCACGCCTCACGTTTTACGGCTTTCGCCATTGACCATTGACTATTTGCCATTGACTCTTTCCGTAATGAATTCGACCATGGCGCCGAAGCTGAACAGCCGGAGCATGCCTTCAAAGATTTTCGGCGAACCCATGTTTTCCAGAAACAGTCTTTTTACCCCATCGTGATCGATCAGCGAGGGGCGGAAGCCGATGTTCTCGACATCCCTGACCAGACGGTCCGCAAGGCATCCCGCCAGCGCCTCCGCGTCCCCGTTTTCCGTCACGGCGCCTTTTTGTTCCCTGAGCCAGGCAAGCACTCCCGGGACCCCCATATTAAGAAAGCACTTCACGTCCTCCGGGGCAATCCTCTTACCGTAGCGTTCCTCCACAAGCTCGCGCAAAGCGGACAAATTCCGCCAATTGATCACTCGTTCCTGGATCGTCCTGTTGGGGAGTTCCACACCGAAAGTCTGCTGCACTCTAAAACCGATATCCAAGAAATCAATGGATTCGGCGCCCATATCGTGGACCAATGATGAAGAAGGCTGGATTTTCTCCTCATCGAGGTCCAGGGCGTCCACCAGGATTTTTTTGAGACTGTTTTCAACTTCATCTCTGCTCCAGCTCCGGTTCGTATCTTCGGCTTGCTGATTCATTGAATGTCCTCCCTATCGGGCTTTTGGCGACTAGAGTGTAGACTTACGCGGTTTATTGAGTTTTTCGCGTTTATTGGGTTCATTGAGCGCGGAGGCTGGGAAGCGATGAGGCTTGGAAGCTATAACGCTCGAAAGCCGGGAGGCCTGGAAGCATGAAAGCTCGAAGGCTGGGAAGCTTGGAAGCGATAACGCTAAAAGGCTGGGAGGCTTGGAAGCATGGAAGCTCGAAGGCTAGGAGGCCTGGAAGCTATAACGCCTTTAAGCCTTCCAGCATCCGCGCTTCCTAGCCTTTTAGCATCCTAGCATCCCAGCATATTGACGATTGACGATTGACGCCTCACGATTCACGCCTCACGTTTTACGGCTCACGTTTTACGGCTTTTGCCATTTACTCTTAAAAGATTCCTCCATCCACGGTAATGACCTGCCCGGTTATATAGCCGGCATAGTCGGAAGCGAGAAATACGGCCAACGGAGCGATGTCGTCGGGGCGTCCGATGCGGCGCAGCGCGATACGGTCGCGAACAAACCCCTCGGCAAAGGGCTGGATCTGCCTCGTCATGTCCGTGTCGACCAGACCCGGCGCGATGGCGTTCACCGTGACTCCCTTGAGCCCCAGTTCCACGGCCAGGCTCCGGGTAAAGGCGTCAATGGCGCCCTTGGACGCGGCGTAATTGGTCTGCCCCTTTCGTCCCCGGGCGCCGGCAATGGAACTCAAATTAATGATCCTCCCCCAACGCGATCTGATCATGGCCCTGGCGGCAGACCGGCTGCATTGATAAACTCCCCCAAGGTTGACCTTAAGCAACTCTTCCCAGTCTTTTTCCTCCAACTGCAACAAAAGGCCATCGCGAATAATCCCGGCGTTGTTGACCAGGATATCCACCCGACCGAAGCGGGATACGACTGCGTCCACCATAGCCTCGGCCTGTTCACGGTCGCCCACGTCGGCGCGCCAGGGAATAGACTCTCGGCCATCCCTCTTTAATTCCTTGACTACCTCGCCGGCCATGACTTCATCCTGTCGAAAATTCACGACAACCGCTGCGCCGGCCCGACCAAAAGCCAACGCTATCGCTCTGCCAATACCGCGGGAAGCACCGGTCACCAGCGCTACCTTGCCTGTGAGATCGATATGCACCGTTTATTGAATTCCTTGAGTTTCTTGAGTTCGTTGAGTTCGTAGGGCTTTAGGCTGGAGGCTAGAAAGCTGGAAGCTTGGAAGCTGGAAAGCAACCGCGCCTCATCACCTCGTAGCATCCTAGCCTTCTAGCCGGTCTGACTATTGACGAAATGCCATTTGCTATTCACGATTGACCGTTGACCATTGACCAATAACCATTGACCATTTGCTATTGACGGTTGACCAATGACTATTGACCGTTAACTATTTGCTATTTGCCATTCACCGCTCCCGCACCGCCAGGACAACCAGGGCAACGGCGTATTCTTTAACATGAGACATGGATACCTCACAGCGCACCGC
>Ga0326597_10000486_pt1 | contig 70654 bp, 77 predicted proteins | sample RVTome_12_FD_203789 | JGI IMG/M metagenome (GOLD analysis project Ga0326597, IMG submission 203789) | Soil microbial communities from uranium-contaminated site in the Upper Colorado River Basin, Wyoming, United States - RVT100D185 | ecosystem: Environmental > Terrestrial > Soil > Contaminated >...
ATGGCCAAGGAGAAGTTCGAGCGGACCAAGCCGCACATGAACATTGGCACGATTGGTCACGTTGATCATGGGAAGACGACGTTGACGGCGGCGATCACGAATGTGTTGCACAAGCACAATCCGAATGTGCAGTCGATGGCGTTTGATGCGATTGACAAGGCGCCGGAGGAGCGTGAGCGGGGGATCACGATCAATGTGTCGCATGTGGAGTATGAGACCGATAATCGTCACTATGCGCATGTGGATGCGCCGGGGCACGCGGATTATGTGAAGAACATGATTACGGGTGCTGCGCAGATGGATGGGGCGATTCTGGTGGTGTCGGCGGCGGATGGTCCGATGCCGCAGACGCGTGAGCATGTGCTTTTGGCTCGTCAGGTTGGGGTGCCGAAGTTGATTGTGGCGCTCAACAAGGTCGACATGGTCGATGATGAGGAGCTGTTGGAGTTGGTGGAGTTGGAGGTCCGGGAGCTGTTGGACTCTTATGAGTTCGCGGGTGATGACACGCCGGTGGTGCGGGTCAGTGCGCTTCGTGCGTTGGAGGGTGATGAGGCGTATGAGGCTGGGGTGATGGAGTTGATGGCTGCGGTTGATGAGTATTTCGAGCAGCCGGAGCGGGATACGGACAAGCCGTTTTTGATGCCGATCGAGGATGTGTTTTCGATTACGGGTCGTGGCACGGTGGTGACGGGGCGTATCGAGCAGGGTGTGGTGAATGTTGGTGACACGGTGGAGATCGTGGGGATTCGTGACACGACGTCGACCACGGTGACGGGTGTGGAGATGTTCCGCAAGTTGTTGGATCGTGGTGAGGCTGGCGACAACGTTGGGGTGTTGTTGCGGGGTACGAAGAAGGATGATGTGGAGCGTGGTCAGGTGTTGGCCAAGCCGTCGTCGATTACGCCGCACACCGATTTTTCTGCGCAGGTGTATGTGTTGTCCAAGGAGGAGGGTGGTCGTCACACGCCGTTCTTCAACAACTATCGGCCGCAGTTCTACTTCCGGACCACGGATGTGACCGGGTCGGTGGTGTTGCCTGATGGTGTGGAGATGGTGATGCCGGGTGACAACACCGAGATGAACGTGGAGTTGATCCAGCCGATCGCGATGGACGAGGGTCTCAAGTTCGCCATCCGTGAAGGTGGACGCACCGTCGGCGCCGGCCGCGTCGTCAAGATCAGCAAGTGAGTGACTGATGGCAGCTGACCAGAAGATCCGGATCCGCCTCAAGGCGTACGACCACGAGGTCCTCGACCGCTCGGCGAAGGAAATCGTCGACACCGTCGAGGCCACGGGTGCCTACGTCACGGGGCCGGTCCCGTTGCCGACCGAGCGCAACGTGTGGTGCGTCATCCGAAGCCCCCACAAGTACAAGGACTCGCGGGAGCACTTCGAAATGCGGACCCACAAGCGCCTCATCGACATCCACCAACCGACGCAGAAGACCATCGACAAGTTGATGGGCCTGTCGCTGCCGGCGGGTGTCGACATCGAAATCAAGCTCTGAGCACGACGCTGCCCTCAGGCAACTTCGAAACCGTCAAGGAAGCACGATGACTGCGAAAGGGATCCTGGGCATCAAGCTCGGGATGACGCAGGTGTTCGACGACGAGAACCGGGTCGTCCCGGTCACCGTCGTCGAGGCTGGCCCGTGCACCGTCACGCAGGTCAAGACCACCGCCAACGACGGCTACACCGCCGTGCAACTGGCGTTCGGCGAGCGCAAGCGTGTCACCAAGCCGATGGCGGGACATCTCGCCAAAGCCGGTGTCGACACCGCTCGCGCGCTCGTCGAGATCCGCCTCGGTGACGACGACGACCTGCCCGAAGTCGGCACCTCGATCACGTGCGACGTGTTCGCCCGTGGCGAGACCATCGACGTGACCGGCATCAGCAAGGGCAAGGGGTACGCCGGCGTCATGAAGCGGCACAACTTCCACGGGATGGGCGACGGGCACGGCGTCAAGAAGAAGAACCGCCACCCTGGCTCCGTCGGTCAGGCCTCCACGCCCGGTCGCACCTTCAAGGGCCATCGTATGGCGGGCCGCATGGGCCACGAACGGGTCACGATCCAGAACCTCGAGGTCGTCGACGTGGACACCGAGCACGGACTGATCCTGGTCAAGGGCGCGGTCCCTGGCCCCGGCGGCGAGGTCGTCTTCATCCGGTCGGCGGTCAAGGGCCAGAAGGGCGCGATCCAGGAAGGTGGTGAGTCCTGATGGCATCCGTCGATGTGAAGGACCTCGCTGGCAAGAAGGTCGGCTCCGTCGACCTGCCGGCGGCGTGGTTCGACGGCAAGGTCAACGTCGGTCTCATGCACGAAGTCGTCACGGCCCAACTGGCCGCGGCCCGTCAGGGCACGCACAAGACCAAGACCCGCGCTGAGGTCCGCGGCGGCGGTCGCAAGCCATGGCGCCAGAAGGGCACCGGCCGCGCCCGTCAGGGCTCGATCCGTTCGCCCCAGTGGGTCGGCGGTGGCGTCGCCCACGGCCGGACTCCCAAGGACTGGTCGAAGCGGGTCAACAAGAAGGTCAAGCGTGCGGCATTGCGTTCCGCGCTGACCGACCGTGCGCGGGGCGGCAACGTGACGATCGTGCGTGAGCTCGGATTCGACGCACCGCGCACCAAGGACGCCGCCGCGGCGCTGGCCGCTCTCGGCCACGCCGACGTGCAGGTGCTCCTGGTCCTCGCCGACAACACCGAGGCGACCACCAAGTCGTTCCGCAACCTGCAAACGGTGCACACGCTGGTCGTCGACCAACTCAACACCTACGACGTCCTGCGCAGTGATGTGGTCATCTTCGACGAGGCCGCACTCGACCTCATCGGCACCGGCAGGCGGGCATCCACGCCCGACGACGGTGACGCGACGACCGCCCCCGCGCAGACCGAGGAGGCGTCGGCATGAAAGACCCCCGCGACATCATCCTGCGACCGGTGATCTCCGAAAAGGCCTACGGTCTGCTCGACGACAACAAGTACACCTTCGTCGTCGACCCCTCAGCCAACAAGACGCAGATCAAGATCGCGATCGAGCAGATCTTCGACGTGACGGTGCTCAAGGTGAACACCCAGAACCGTCCCGGCAAGCGCAAGCGGCGCGGCTTGATCGTTGGCAAGCGCCCTGACCTGAAGCGCGCGATCGTGACCCTCGCCGAGGGCGACGACATCGAGCTCTTCGACGCGGGGCTCTGACATGAGCAACCCGCTCCGTACCCGACCTTCTTCCCCCCCGGCGGCGAGGAAGAAGGTCCGAACCCGACCTTCCTCCCCCCTTGGGGGGAGGTTCATGGGGGGTAAGAAATAATGCCCATTCGCAAGTACAAGCCAACGACGCCGGGGCGGCGCGGTGCATCCGTGTCGGGCTTCGACTCGATCACGAAGTCGATGCCCGAGAAGTCCCTCGTGGTCAAGTCGACGAAGCAGACCGGACGCAACGCGTACGGACGCATCACCAGCCGCCACCGCGGCGGTGGGCACAAGCGCAAGTTCCGCGTCATCGACTTCCGTCGGAACAAGGACGGCGTGCCTGCGACCGTCGCAGCGGTCGAGTACGACCCGAACCGTTCGGCGCGCATCGCGCTGCTGCACTACCACGACGGCGAGAAGCGCTACATCATCGCGCCGAAGAACCTCGTCGTCGGTTCCATCGTCGAGTCCGGACCCGATGCCGACATCAAGGTGGGCAATGCCCTGCCGCTGGCGAAGATCCCGGTCGGTACGACGGTGCATGCCGTCGAACTGCGGCCAGGTGGCGGTGCCAAGATGGGCCGTTCCGCCGGTACCGCGATCCAGCTGCTCGCCAAGGAAGGCAAGATGGCCGCCCTGCGGCTGCCCTCCGGCGAGATTCGCCTGGTCGATGCCCGCTGCCGTGCCGCCATCGGCTCGGTCGGCAACGAGGACCACGAACTCATCAAGATCGGCAAGGCCGGTCGCATGCGCTGGAAGGGCGTTCGCCCCCAGACCCGCGGTGTGGCCATGAACCCGATCGACCACCCACTCGGTGGTGGTGAGGGCAAGGCCTCCGGCGGCCGTCACCCGGTCGACCCGTGGGGCAACCCCGAACGCCGCACCCGTCGCGGCAAGAACGCATCCGACAAGTACATCATCCGCCGTCGCGGCAAGAACCGGAGGCGCTGACATGCCACGCAGTCTGAAGAAGGGTCCGTTCGTCGATGACCACCTCATGAAGAAGGTGGACAAGCAGAACGAGGCCGGCGACAAGCGCGTCATCAAGACGTGGTCGCGTCGTTCGACCATCTTCCCCGAGATGGTCGGCCACACGATCGCCGTCCACGACGGCCGCAAGCACGTGCCCGTCTACGTCACCGAGTCGATGGTCGGGCACAAGCTCGGCGAATTCGCACCGACGCGTGTCATCAAGTGGCAGGGCGCCGGCGAGAAGTCGGCCCAGAAGCGCCGCTGAGCGACGATCCAGAAGCGTCGCTGAGCGACGATCCAGAAGCGTCGCTGAGCGACGACATAGAAGGAACAACCATCATGGCAACGAAGGTGAGGGCGACCGCGAAGTACGTGCGGGTGTCGTCGACGAAGGTGCGTCAACTCACGCGCCTCATCGTCGGCGAGCCGGTGCTCGAAGCGCGCCGCATCCTCGAGTTCTCGGACAAGGGCGCCGCCCGTCCGTTGCTCAAGGTGCTCGACTCGGCCGTCGCCAACGCAGAGAACAACGACGGCCTCGACCCCGACGACCTCGTCGTCGACCGGGCCTTCGCCGACGAGGGCCCGACACTCAAGCGGTTCCAGCCGCGTGCCCAGGGCCGCGCCTACCGCATCCGCAAGCGAACCAGCCACATCACCGTCGTCGTCCGAGACAACGACTGACGATCAACGCGTCGGCCGCCGAGGCGACGACGGACAGGAGCGAGTCCCATGGGTCAGAAGGTCAACCCCTACGGCTTCCGGCTCGGTATCACCACCGACTGGAAGTCCAAGTGGATCGCCGACCCCAAGCAGTACGGCATCTACCTCCACGAGGACGACAAGATCCGCAAGTACATCAAGAAGCGGGTCCGTCACGCTGGGGTGAGCCGGGTCGACATCACGCGCACCCGCGACAACGTCGAGATCAGTGTCCAGGCCGCACGACCCGGCATCGTCATCGGCCGTCGTGGGTCCGAGGCTGATGCCATCCGGGCCGATCTCGAGAAGCTGACCGGCAAGAAGGTCAAGCTCAACATCATCGAGATCAAGACACCGGAACTGGACGCCCAGGTCGTCGCGTTCAATACCGCCGAGCAGCTCCGCGGCCGGGTGTCGTTCCGTCGCGCCATGCGCCGTGCGGTCCAGAACGCCATGAAAGCCGGCGCGAAGGGGATCCGGATCCAGGTCAGCGGCCGCCTCGGCGGCGCCGAGATGAGCCGGACCGAGTGGTATCGCGAAGGCCGTGTGCCGTTGCACACGTTGCGCGCCAAGGTGGACTACGGCTTCGACGAGGCCCGCACCACCTATGGCAACATCGGCGTCAAGGTCTGGATCTACACGGGTGACCAGATCGGATCGGGCGAGGAGGCCGAGGCGCAGCGTGCCATGGACCGCGCCCGTGCCCTTGCCGAGGGCCGCTCGGTCGACGACCGTCCGCGTCGCAAGGCCGCCCGCAAGGCTGCATCCGTCGCCAAGAAGGTGACAGGCGTGGGCAAGCGGCCGGAGGCTCAACAGCCCAGAGCCGAGCAGCCCAGAGCCGAGCAGCCCAGAGCCGAGCAGCCCAGAGCCGAGCAGCCCAGAGCCGAGCAGCCCAGAGCCGAGCAGCCCAAGGCACCTGATGCGCCGGTCGAGGAGGCCAAGGCACCTGAGGCCGACGCACCCGAGGCCACAGAGACGCCGAAGACCGATGTCGCCGAGCAGACCTCCGAGCCGACTGACGCGCCGAAGCAGCCCGAGGTCGAGACCTCCGAGGTTGCATCCGACGAGTCCGACAAGTCCACAGACGAAACGCGGGAGGGCAACTGATGCTGGCCCCCAAGCGCGTCCGTTACCGAAAGCAGCACCGTCCGCGCCCGCTGAAGGGCACGGCCAAGGGAGGCACCGAACTCTACGTGGGCGATTACGGCCTCAAGGCCACCACGCCCGGCTGGATCACGGCGCGGCAGATCGAATCCGCACGTGTGGCCATCACGCGTGCCGTGAAGCGTGGCGGAAGCCTGCGCATCGCGATCTTCCCGGATCGCTCGATCACCAAGAAGCCGCTCGAGACCCGGATGGGATCCGGCAAGGGCTCGCCCGACCACTGGGTCGCGGCCGTCAAGCCCGGCCGGGTGCTGTTCGAGCTGTCAGGTGTGCCCGAGGACCTGGCCCGCGAGGCCATGCGCCGGGCGTCCCACAAGCTGCCGGTCAAGACCAAGTTCGTGAAGCGTGAAGGAGCCGGCGAATGACCCTCGCATCCGAACTCCGCGAGATGCCGGACGACGAGCTTCGTCAGCGGCTGACCGAGGGCAAGGAGGAGCTGTTCAACCTCCGGTTCCAGGTCGTCACCGGGCAACTCGACAACCCACGCCGCATCAAGGAGGTCAAGCGTGACATCGCTCGCGTCCTGACCGTCATGCGAGAGCGGTCGATCGCCGCGGAGCGCGCTGGCGCCACCGCCGAGCCCGAGGCCGCCGGCGTCGCCGCCGATGCGGCCACCGAGGAGTGACCACCATGTCCGACACCACCGACCGAAACACCCGCAAGGAGCGGGTGGGCGTCGTCGTCTCCGACACGCAGGACAAGACGATTGTCGTGCAGATCGACCGACGCATCACCCACCCGCTGTACAAGAAGACCCTCAACAGGTCGCGCAAGTTGTACGCCCACGACGAGACCAACGACGCCGGCGTTGGCGACACGGTCCGTGTCGTCGAGACGCGGCCACTCAGCAAGACCAAGCGGTGGCGCCTCGCCGAGATCGTCGAGCGCGCGGACTGACTCCGCCGTCACCGCCGCCACCCCCACGTTCAGACAGGCAGGAAGACCGATGATCCAGCAGGAATCGCGACTCAAGGTCGCGGACAACTCCGGCGCTCGCGAGGTGCTGTGCATTCGCGTGCTCGGAGGGTCCGGCCGTCGCTATGCCTCGGTCGGTGACGAGTTCATCGGCACCGTCAAGAACGCGATCCCGGCGTCCAACGTCAAGAAGGGCGAGGTCGTGCGCTGCGTCGTCGTGCGCACCAGCAAGGAAAACCGCCGCCCGGATGGCAGCTACATCAAGTTCGACGAGAACGCGTGCGTGGTCATCCGACCAGATGGCACACCCCGCGGCACTCGTATCTTCGGACCCGTCGCGCGCGAACTGCGGGACCGCAAGTTCATGAAGATCGTCTCCCTCGCGCCGGAGGTGCTGTGATGCGACGCATCCGCAAGGACGACCAGGTGATGGTCATCGCCGGCAAGGACCGCGGCAAGACCGGGCGCGTCGTGAAGGTGTTCACCGACCGCGACCGGGTTCTGGTCGAAGGCGTGAACTACGTCAAGAAGCACCAGCGCATGCAGCAGAACTCGCGGGGCGCCCAGGAGGGCGGCATCATCGAGACCGAGGCCCCCGTGCACATCAGCAACATCATGCCCGTGTGCCCGTCGTGCGGCGAAGCCGTGCGGGTTGGTTACACGCTGACGGACGCCGATCACCGCCGGACCAAGGCGCGCGTCTGCCGCAAGTGCGACGCCACGTTCTGACCTGACCCATGGAGAAGAAGTTCCGGGTACCAGCCGTGCCGGACGACGAATCCGGAAGACGATGACCCGGGGTGACCCAGAGGTACAAGACTGATGACAACGACAGACACCACGCCGCGCCTGAAGGCCCGGTACACCGAAGAGATCGCAGCCAAGCTCAAGGAAGAGCTGGGCCTGCCAAACGTGATGCAGGTTCCCCGCCTGTCCAAGATCGTCGTGAACGTCGGTCTCGGCGAGGCGATCACGGACGGCAAGGCGCTCGAGGGTGCCATGACCGACCTGGCAATCATCACGGGGCAGAAGCCGCGCATGAACCGCGCCCGCAAGTCGATCGCGACGTTCAAGCTGCGCGAAGGCATGCCGATCGGTGCCAAGGTGACCCTGCGGGGCGCCAGGATGTGGGAGTTCTTCGACCGTCTGCTGTCGATCGCGATTCCGCGCGTCCGGGACTTCCGTGGCCTCAACCCGCGTTCGTTCGACGGCAACGGGAACTACACGTTCGGCCTGACCGAGCAGCTCGTGTTCCCTGAGATCGACTACGACAACGTCGACAAGGTGCGTGGGATGGACATCACCATCGTCACCACGACCTCGGAAGACGCACACGCCAAGGCGTTCCTCGACGCCTTCGGCTTCCCATTCGCCAAGTCCGACCAGGAGGGCTGAGATGGCAAAGAAGTCACTCCGCATCAAAGCCGAACGCACGCCAAGGTTCGGGGTCCAGGGTTACACCCGCTGCCAGCGGTGTGGCCGTCCCCGCGCCGTCTACCGCAAGTTCAAGCTGTGCCGGGTCTGCTTCCGCGAGATGGCGCACGCCGGCGAACTGCCCGGTATCCGCAAGGCCAGCTGGTAACCGACCACCCAACGACCGGGAAGTGCGGGGCAGCGTCCCCGTAACCCCGAGGAGACAGACACCATGACCATGACCGATCCGGTCGCCGACATGCTGACGCGTGTCCGCAACGCCTCGATGGCGTACGCGGACCGTGCGGTGATGCCCAGTTCGAAAATCAAGGTGAACATCGCCAAGATCCTCGAGCAGGAGGGCTACATCACCGGGTGGTCCCTCGAGGACACCAAGCCGCAGGCCACGCTGACCATCAACATGAAATACAGCCCGACCCGCGAACGGGTGATCACGGGCATCAAGCGGGTGTCCAAGCCCGGTCTGCGCGTGTATGTCAAGCGTGACGGGATCCCCAGGGTCCTCGGTGGTCTCGGTGTGGCGATTCTGTCCACCAACTCAGGGCTCATGACCGACCGGCAGGCCCGCAAGGACGGCCGTGGCGGCGAGCTCGTCGCGTACGTGTGGTGACGAGGAGAACCTGACATGTCCCGCATCGGCAAACTGCCCGTCGTCGTTCCCGACGGCGTCGAGGTCACAATCGACGGCCTCGATGTCACCGTGAAGGGCCCCAAGGGCGAACTGTCCGCATCGATGCCCATAGGCGTCGAGATCAGCAAGGACGACGACGGCTCTGTCGTCGTCGCGCGGCTCGGCGACGAGCGCGACCAACGGTCGCGCCACGGCCTGGTGCGATCGCTGATCTTCAACATGGTCGAAGGCGTCACCAACGGCTACGAGAAGCGTCTCGAACTCGTCGGCGTCGGCTACCGCGCCCTGCAGAAGGGCAGCGACATCGAACTACAGGTCGGCTTCAGCCACCCTGTGGTCATCCAGGCGCCCGACGGCATCACCCTGCAGGCACCCCAGCAGAGCGAGGTGATCGTCACCGGCATCGACAAGGTGCTCGTGGGGCAGGTCGCCGCCAACATCCGCGGCGTGCGCCCGCCGGAGCCCTACAAGGGCAAAGGCATCAAGTACGCCGGCGAGCGGATCCGACGCAAGGCCGGCAAGGCCGCGGGTCGCTGATCCGAACCAATCACCCACCGAAACGACCCCAGCGGTGGCCGTGAACACACCGGCTGCCGCAGTACCCGCCACAGGGCGGAAGTACGAGGAGGAATCACATGGACGCTGCAACCCGCAAGCGTCAGGCGCGTACCAGGCGCCACGCCCGGATCCGTCGCCGGATCCGGGGAACCGCGGACACGCCACGTCTGGCCGTGTTCCGCTCCAACACCCACATCTACGCACAGCTCATCGACGATCTCGCTGGCCACACGCTGGTCGCGGCGTCGTCGCTCGAGGCGGACGTGGCCAAGGGTGAGGACGGCAAGGTCGGCGTCGCCAAGCAGGTCGGCGAGTTGATCGGCAAGCGGGCCGTCGAGGCCGGTGTGACGACCTGTGTGTTCGACCGTGGCGGCAATCGCTACGCGGGACGTGTGAAGGCCCTGGCCGACGCAGCCCGCGAAGCCGGCCTGAAGTTCTGACGAGGAGTTCTCCAATGGCAGCAGCCAACAATCGTTCAGGCGGCGGCGGTGGCCGTGGCGGTCGCGGTGGTCGTGGTGACGACCGTCGCGGAGGTCGCGGCGCCCCCGAGCCTCGCGACCAGTACGACGAGCGCGTCGTAGCGATCAACCGTGTCTCCAAGGTCGTCAAGGGCGGCCGTCGTTTCCAGTTCACGGCACTTGTCGTGGTCGGGGACGGCAAGGGCATGGTCGGTGTCGGACACGGCAAGGCCAAGGAGGTGCAGGCCGCGATCCAGAAGGGCGTCGAAGAAGCCAAGAAGAACTTCTTCAAGGTCCCCATGGTCGGCAGCACCATCGTGCACCCGGTCAACGGGCGCGCTGGTGCAGGGCACGTCCTGTTGAAGCCTGCTGCGCCCGGTACCGGCGTCATCGCCGGTGGACCGGTGCGTGCGGTCGTCGAGGCCGCAGGCATCACCGACCTGCTCGCGAAGTCGCTCGGCACGGCGAACCCGATCAACGTGGTCTACGCCACGATCGAGGGTCTGCAGTCGCTGCGCAGCGCCCACCACATCGCGGCCCTGCGCGACAAGGCCGTCGAGGACGTGGCCCCCAAGAAGATGGTCGAGACCATGCGAGGTGGCAGCTGATGGCCGAACAGATGCTGCGCATCACCCAGGTGCGGTCGGTCATCGGCCGCACCCAGGACCAGCGCGCCACCGTGCGCTCGCTGGGCCTCAAGCGCATCCGCCACACCGTCGAGCAGCCCGACCGCCCCGAGATCCGCGGCATGCTCCGCAAGGTCCCCCATCTCGTGGAGTGGGAAGAGGTGGAACAAGCATGATCAACATCTTCACCCCCCAGGCCGGCAACGCCGGCCCTTCCCCCCAAGGGAGGGAAGAAGCATGATCAAGCTTCATCATCTGAAGCCCGCCGAGGGCTCCAAGAAGGACAAGAAGCGTGTTGCCCGTGGTGACCGCGGACGCGGCGGCAAGACCGCCGGCCGCGGAACCAAGGGAACCGGCGCGCGGGGCAGTGTCCCCGTCGGTTTCGAGGGTGGTCAGCTGCCGCTGATCCGCCGTCAGCCCAAGCTGTCGGGCTTCAAGCGTCCCAACCGTGTCGAGTTCGCGATCATCAACGTCGGTCGTCTCGACAAGGCGTTCGAGGACGGCGACGACGTCACGGTCGAGGCACTGACGTCCAGAGGCCTCGTCAAGAAGAAGCGGCCGGTCAAGGTCCTCGGGCACGGTGAGCTCACCAAGAAGCTGACCGTGAGCGTCGACAAGGTCTCCGAGACGGCGCGCACAAAGATCACCGAAGCGGGCGGCACGGTCGCCGACTGACATTACGCTGCCGGGACGGTCCGTCCCGGCAGCGCACGTCGGCCGCCGACCCAACCGCCCAACAGCCCGAGGCGAACACGCGATGCTCTCAGCGTTCATCAACGCGTTCAAGATCCCCGACCTGCGTAAGAAGCTGGTCTTCACCCTGCTGATGATCGCGGTCTACCGCGTTGGGTCGTGGATGCCCGTGCCGGGTGTCGACGTCACGCTGTTGCGTGACGCGATCGCGAGCGGCGGCGCGAACGCGCTGATCGGCATCCTGAACGTGTTCGCCGGCGGGGCGCTGCAGCAGATGGCGGTGTTCGCGCTCGGGATCATGCCGTACATCACCGCGTCGATCATCATGCAGCTGCTTGCTGTCGTCATCCCGCGACTCGAGAAGTTGCAGCAGGAAGGCGAGCAGGGTCGGCGCAAGATCACCCAGTACACCCGCTACATCACCGTGGCCCTCGCGCTGCTGCAGTCGACGGCGATGGTGACGCTGGCGCGGAGCGGGGGCCTGTTCGGTCAGAACGTGTTGCTGAACGATTCGTCCTGGCTGATCCTGTTCATGGTGCTGACCCTGACGGCCGGTACGGCGATGGTCATGTGGATCGGCGAACTGATCACCCAGCGCGGCGTTGGCAACGGCATGTCGCTGCTGATCTACGTGTCGATCATCAGCCAGTTCCCGTCGCAGTTGCGGCTCGTCCAGACCCAGAACGGGTGGGACACGGTCGTCGCCGTCCTCGTCGTCGGTGTCGTCATCACGGTCGCGGTCGTGTTCATCGAGCAGGGCCAGCGACGGATCCCCGTCCAGTACGCCCGCCGACAGGTCGGCCGTCGCAGCTATGGCGGGCAGTCGACCTACATCCCCTTGAAGGTCAACCAGTCCGGCGTGATCCCGATCATCTTCGCGTCGTCGCTGCTGTACCTGCCGCAACTCGCCTCCCAGATCACCGACTTCTCGTGGCTGGACACGTTCGTCGAGCGATACTTCGCCGGTGACATCAACTGGGTCTACATCACGGTGTTCGCGGTGTTGACGATCTTCTTCGCCTACTTCTACGCCGCGATCACGTTCAACCCGATCGACGTCGCCGACAACATGAAGAAATACGGCGGGTTCATCCCAGGGCTGCGCCCCGGTCGTCAGACCGCCGAATACCTGGACAAGGTTCTGTCACGCCTGACCCTGCCTGGCTCGCTGTACCTCGCGGCCGTCGCCGTGATCCCGTTCGTGGCGTTCGCCGTGTTCAACGTGACGCAGTTCCCGCTCGGCGGTGCGTCCCTGCTGATCATGGTCGGTGTTGCGCTCGAGACCATGAAGCAGATCGAGAGCCAGTTGATGCAGCGGAACTACGAGGGCTTCCTCACCTGACCTGGTGCCGGCACCGGTCGGCCGACATCCTCGCAAGGAGCAGGCAATGCGCGTCGTGCTGTTGGGCCCGCCTGGCGCGGGCAAGGGGACCCAGGCTGCCCGGATCGCCGAGACCTACGACATCCCGCACATCTCGACCGGTGACATCTTCCGAGCCAACGTCCGTGGCAACACGCCCCTCGGCACGAAGGCCAAGAAGTACATGGACGCCGGCGAACTGGTCCCCGACGTGGTCGTCATCGCGATGGTCGCCGACCGTCTCGCCGAGGACGACGCGGCCAAGGGCTTCCTGCTCGACGGTTTCCCCCGCACGACGGTCCAGGCCGAGGCGCTGGGCGAGTTGCTCGACGAGCGCGACCAGCCACTGGACGTCGTCCTGGTGTTCGAGGTCGACGAGGAGGAACTGGTCGAGCGCCTGACCGGCCGCCGCTCGTGCCCAAACGGGCACATCTTCCACCTACAGGGCAACCCGCCGCAGGTGGACGGGGTCTGTGACGTGTGCGGCGAGGCGCTGTTCCAGCGCGACGACGACACCGAGGAGGTCGTGCGCAACCGGCTCGCCGTCTACCGGCGCGAGACCGAGCCGCTCGAGCAGTACTACCGTGACCGCGGCACAGCACAGACCGTCCGGGCGACCGGTTCGGTGACCGAGGTCACCGAACGGGCCACCAAGATCCTGGAGGAGGCCGCGGCGTGAGGCCCGGCGTGCCTGCAGTCCATACCCTTGGGCGGACGACCCAGGCTGGAATGCCATGATCATCAAGAAGTCCCGACGCGAGATCGAGAAGATGGCCGCCGCAGGCGCCGTCGTCGCGCGCGCCCACGAGGCCGTCGCCGAGGCGCTGCGCCCTGGGATGACCACGCTCGACCTCGACCGCATCGCCGACGACGTCATCACGGGCGCAGGGGCGATTCCCTCGTTCAAGGGGTACCGCGGATTCCCGGCGACCCTCTGCACTAGCAAGAACCACGAGATCGTGCACGGCATCCCGTCCCGCGAGGTCGCGCTCGACGAGGGCGACGTGATCTCGATCGACTGCGGCGCGATCGTCGATGGCTACCACGGCGACTCGGCCGTGACCCTCATCGTCGGTGACCCCGAGGCTGCCCCCGAGGATGTCCGCCAACTCGTCCGTGTCACCCGCGAGGGCATGTGGGCCGGCCTGGCGGCCATGCAGGCCGGCAACCGCCTCGGTGACATCGGTGCGGCGATCCAGGCCGTGGCCGCGCCTCACGGCTACGGGATCGTGCGCGAGTACGTCGGCCACGGGATCGGTCGTGCGCTGCACGAGGACCCATCCGTGCCCAACTACGGGACCCCCGGGCGCGGTGCCAAACTGTCGAAGGGTTGGGTTTTGGCCATCGAGCCCATGTTCAACCTCGGGACCCACGAGACCAGAACCCTGTCGGACGGATGGACCGTCGTCACCGCCGACGGAAAGCTGTCCGCCCACTGGGAGCACACCGTCGCGCTCACCGAGGACGGCCCCGTGGTCCTCACCGCCCGCGCCGACGAGCCCGCCGACCCCCGGCTGTGGGAAGCCGCCGCCGTCTGACACCGCAAGATTTTCGATCGACTCATGCAGGGTCCGTGGATCGCACACTCGGCGCGTTGGACATCGTCGGGGGGCCCGGGTATCTTGCCCGAGTCCCCACCATGGCGTGGGGGCTTCGTTACGCGCCGCGCTCGGCCCGCCACTGGCGGATGTATCGAACTGCGGCATCGCACCCGGACCGAAACGCTCGGTTGCGACGTGCATGTGACGAGGAACCGCGCAAGAAACCACGGAGGACGTGTGGCGGACAAGGAAGAGGCCATCCAGGTCGAAGGGACCGTGGTGGAGGCCCTACCGAACACCACCTTCCGCGTGGAACTGGACAACGGCCACAAGGTCTTGGCCCACATATCCGGCAAGATGCGGATGCACTACATCCGGATTCTGCCAGGCGACAAGGTCGTTGTGGAGCTCTCGCCCTACGACCTGACCCGAGGCCGCATCACCTACCGCTACAAGTGAGCTGAACCGCCGCCGGTCCTGCACACCGACGGATACCGGGCAGCCACTGCACAACCGACATCCGCGTAGCTGAGCTACGACAGACAACTGCATACCGGCGCGATCCCCGCAACCGTGGGACGTGCCATCGGCCGGCCAGCGCCCCCGCCTTCCCACACAGCCTTCCCAGGCACTACAGGAAGCGGAACCCGCGCAGCAGGCTCCGACGGCCAGGGATGCAGCCTCCGCCGTCGCTCGTGGTCAGCCGGACCACGGGGCAAGCCGAGAAAGGAACGACGGTGAAGGTTCACCCTTCCGTCAAGAAGATGTGTGACAAGTGCAAGATCATCAAGCGCAAGGGGCGCGTGATGGTCATCTGTGAGAACCCGCGTCACAAGCAGAAGCAGGGCTGAGGGAGGTCGCACAAATGGCTCGTATCGCTGGTGTCGACATCCCCCGTGAGAAGCGGGTCGAGGTCGCATTGACCTACATCTACGGCGTCGGTCGGACGCGCGCGCAGCAGACGCTGCAGGCGGCCGAGATCGACCCCGACACGCGTGTGCGTGATCTGTCCGACGAAGAGGTCGTCCGACTGCGGCAGTTCATCGAGAACAACTACCGCGTCGAAGGTGACCTGCGTCGTGAGGTCGCCAACAACATCAAGCGCAAGATCGAGATCGGGTCCTACCAGGGCATCCGGCACCGTCTGGGCCTGCCCGTCAACGGCCAGCGGACCCACACCAACGCCCGCACCCGCAAGGGACCGCGCAAGGCCGTCGGTGGCATCCGCAAGCCGACCCGGAAGAGTTGAGGAGGCCCGACAGATGGCGAAGAAGCAACGGACGAAGCGGCGCGAACGCAAGAACGTGCTGCACGCCGACTGCCACATCAAGGCGACGTTCAACAACACCACGATCACCTTCGCGGACAAGCAGGGCAACGTGATCTGCTGGAGCACCGGCGGCAACGCCGGGTTCAAGGGCAGTCGCAAGTCCACGCCGTTCGCCGCCCAGGTTGCCGCCGAACAGGCGACCAAGGCCGCGATCGACAACGGTGTCCGCAAGGTCGACGTGTACTGCAAGGGCCCGGGTTCCGGGCGCGAAACCTCCATCCGCACGCTTGCGGCGATGGGCGTGGAGGTGCTGTCGATCAACGACGTCACCCCCGTGCCGCACAACGGCTGCCGGCCGCCCAAGCGCCGTCGCGGCTGAGCTAGGAGTAGAAGAACATGGCTCGGTACACCGGCCCCGACTGCAGGCTCTGCCGCCGCGAGCGTCAGAAGCTCTACCTCAAGGGCATCAAGTGCGACTCGCCGAAATGCCCCGTCGAGAAGCGTCCCTACCCTCCGGGCGAGAACGGCCGCGGCCGCATCAAGGAGAGCGAGTACCTCCTGCAGTTGCGCGAGAAGCAGAAGGCGCGCCGCATCTACGGCGTCCTCGAGAAGCAGTTCCGCGGCTACTACGAGGAAGCGAACCGGGGCGAAGGCCTGACCGGCGAGCGACTGCTCCAGCTGCTCGAGCTGCGCCTCGACAACGTGCTGTACCGCGGAAGCCTCGTGCGCTCGCGTGACGAGGCCCGCCAGGTCATCCGTCACCGGCACGTGACCGTCAACGGCCAGGTCGTCACGATCCCGTCCTACCGGGCGAAGGTCGGCGACGAGGTCCAGATCGTCGCCAAGGCAAAGGACATCCAGCCGGTGATGGGCGCGCTCGAGATCTTTGGCCGGCGCATCGTTCCCGACTGGGTGGCCACCGACACCGAGGTCCGCAAGATCAACGTGCAGGCGCTGCCCGCGCGTACACAGATCGACGTGCCCGTCCAGGAACAGATGATCGTCGAGCTCTACTCGAAGTGATCCAACCGGCGGGTGCCCCGACGGGGTGCCCGCCGCGACAACGACCAACCTCACGCCGGAGGCACCCGTCTCCGGCCCGACGCCCGCCCCGGGAAAGCGGTCGCCGGCAGCAGGAACGCGTCAGCCGATGGCCCCGGGATCGAGGGCGGCGCGTGGCGGGGGGACGTTCCCGCCGAACCACCAACGAGGAGCACCAATGTCCGACTTCGGCTTCTACGAAGAGGACGGCGCGATCAGCCTGGGCACGACCCAGGGTGGCTCGCCGTTCATCGCCTATCGGCCGCGTCTGGAGCAGCAGACGATCGAGGAGGGGTTCAAGTCCCGCTTCACGATCGACCCGCTCGAGCCCGGCTTCGGCTACACGCTCGGCAACTCGCTGCGCCGCACCCTCCTGTCGTCGGTCCCCGGCGCGGCCGTGACGCGGATCCGATTCACGTCGGCCCAGGCCTCGGGTCCCGAGGGCGGCTCGGTCCTGCACGAATTCAGTGCCATCGAGGGCGTCAAAGAGGATGTCACCGACATCATCCTCAACATCAAGGACCTGGTGGTTCGCTCCGACTCGGACGAGCCGGTCGAGATCTTCCTCGGTGGTGACGGCCCCGGTGTCCTGACGGCCGAGAACATCTTCGCGCCGAGCCAGGTCGAGGTCGTCAACGAGGACCTGCACATCGCGACCCTCAACGCCCAGGGCCACCTCGAGATGTACCTGACGGTGGAGCGTGGCCGCGGCTACCGCACCGCCGACCAGAACAAGAAGGCCAACGACCCGATCGGCGTCATCCCGATCGACTCCATCTACTCGCCGATCCGCCGCGTCGCCTACCGCGTCGAGGCCACCCGTGTCGAGCAGATGACCAACTACGACAAGCTGATCCTCGACATCGAGACCGACGGATCGATCACCCCGGCGCAGGCGCTGTCCTCGGCCGGTGAGACCCTGAAGTCGCTGTTCGATCAGTTCGCCTCGTACGAGACCTCCGGCCCCGGCGGGATCATGGTGTCGCCCGAGGAACTGTTCGAGTCCCCGTTCGACGAGGTCGACGCCACGCCCATCGAGGACCTCGACCTGTCGGTGCGGTCGTACAACTGCCTCAAGCGCGAGGGCGTCGGGACGGTCGGCGAGCTGCGTGTGCTCACCGAGTCCCAGCTGCTCGAGATCCGCAATTTCGGGTCCAAGAGCGTTGACGAGGTCAAGGAGAAGTTGGACGAGCTCGGGATCAAGCTCGCCGAGTGACCCATACCCACGGCCTGTCCCCGCGGGACAGGGTTGAGGAGGAACGACGATGTCGACCCCGAAGCGCGGGCCGCGGCTTGCCGGCGGGCCCGCACAACAGCGGGCAATGCTGCGCAACCAGGCCACCGAGCTGTTCCGGCACGGCCGCATCCGCACGACCGAGGCACGGGCCAAGCTTCTGCGTCCGTACGCCGAGAAACTCATCACCAAGGCCAAGGTCGGCGACCTGCACAAGCGTCGCCAGGTCCTGTCCGAACTGCGTGACCGCGACGTCGTGGCCTACCTGTTCGAGGACATCGGCCCGCGGTTCGCCGAGCGAAACGGCGGGTACACCCGCATCGTCAAGCTCGGGCCGCGTCAGGGCGACAACGCCCCGATGGCACTGATCGAGCTGGTCGAGCAGACCGTCGAGTCCGGTCAGGACGTCATCGAGGAATCCAAGGACCGCCGGTCCCGCGGGCTGTTCGGTCGCCGACGTCGTGGCGAGGTCGTGGCCGGTGCGGCAGGGGCCCTTGCCGACACGCTCGAGGCCCTCACCGACGACGAAGCCGACGAGGACGAGATCCAGGACGACGTCGACGCGCCCGATTCGGACGACACCGACGCGCCCGATTCGGACGACACCGACGCGCCCGAGTCGGACGACACCGACGCGCCCGAGTCGGACGACACCGACGCGCCCGAGTCGGACGACGACGAGAAGTGAGCGACGGGCTGGACGCGCCCGCGCTCCAGCGAGTCAGAATCGACCTCGCCTACGACGGCACGCCGTTCTACGGGTTCGCCCGACAGCGTGAACGACCAACCGTGCAGGGCGCTCTGGAGGGCGCCCTGCACCGTCTGATCGGTCAGGACGTCGTCGTGACGTGCGCCGGTCGCACCGACCGGGGCGTCCACTCCATGGGGCAGGTCGTCCACCTCGACGTCAATGTCGACCAGGACCAGGGACGCCGCTTCGCGCGCCGCGTCGACGAGCATCCCGAGCGCGAGCGGTTCCGGCTCGACCGCCTGGTCGGCGATGCCATCACGATCTGGCGGATCGCGTCTGTCGACCTCACCTTCGACGCCCGGTTCTCGGCCACGCAGCGGCGATACCGCTACGTCGTCGTCGACGGACCCACGATCGACCCGCGGCGCCGCAACCAGGTGTGGCACGTCGGGGAGCCACTGGCACTGCGTGCCATGCAGCAAGGCGCGAAGCACCTGATCGGCGATCACGACTTCGCGTCGTTCTGCCGCAAGGCCGCCGGCAGGCACACCCGCAGGCGGATCGACCACATCACGGTGGCGCGGGCCGCTCCGGGCGAGATCCACGTGCGCCTTTCCGGACCGGCGTTCTGTCACCAGCAGGTCCGCTCCATCGTCGGCTGCCTCGTCGAGGTCGGTCGCGACACCCACGACCCCGCATGGATGGCCGAGGTCCTCGCCGCCGCCGACCGTTCGGTCGCCGCACGCGTCGCGCCACCGCACGGTCTGATACTGGAAGAGGTCGTCTACGGCCGCCGGAGCGACCGTACGGGCCCGCGCGGGTCTCGTGCGCGGCTGCCGGGGTCCGGTTGACCGTCAGCGCACTCTGGCGGTAGCCTTGTCGCTTCGCGGCCTCTACGGGCCGCGTTCATGTGCTCGCGCCGGTCGCCCACTCCGGGCCTACGACCCGTCACCCACGCGACGGCGAGTACGACAGCAGGCAACCATCCCATCCACCGCACCGTTGGAAGACCGATCATGCGGACCTACAGCCCGAGCGCCAAGGACATCACGCGCGAGTGGTACGTCGTCGACGCCGAGGGCCAGACCCTCGGACGTCTCGCGACCCGTATCGCGACCGTCCTGCGCGGCAAGCACAAGCCCACCTTCACGCCGCATCTCGACATGGGCGACTACGTGATCGTCGTCAACGCCGACAAGATCGAGATGGCGGGCGAGAAGGCGGCCGACAAGCTCTACCACCGGCACTCCGGCTTCCCCGGCGGCATCAAGTCCGTCCCGTTCGCCGAGATGCTCGAGAAGAAGCCGACCGCCATCATCGAGACCGCCGTCAAGGGCATGCTGCCGAAGAACAAGCTCGGCCGCGCGATGGGCAAGAAGCTCAAGGTCTACGCCAGCGCGGACCACCCGCACGAGGCACAGCAGCCCAAGCCGCTGCCCGATTACATCGGCACGCACGGCGCCTGAGGAGTTCCAAGACATGTCCGAGCGCACCATCTTCGTCGGCCGCCGCAAGTCCGCGGTGGCACGGGCCCAGGTCAGCCGCGGCTCCGGCCAGTTCTCGCTGAACGGTCGTCCGCTCGACGACTACTTCACTACCGAGAAGCTGCGGTCCGCGGTCCTCGAGCCCTTCGAGGTGCTCGAGGAGTCCGGCAAGTGGGACGTCACCGCCCGCATCCACGGCGGCGGCACCACCGGCCAGGCCGGGGCCCTGCGTCTCGCGATCGCCAGGGCGCTGGCCGAGCATGACGCCGAATGGCGTGCGCCGCTGAAGTCCGCGGGCCTGCTCCGGCGCGACGCCCGCAAGGTCGAGCGCAAGAAGTACGGGCTCAAGAAGGCCCGTCGCGCACCGCAGTTCTCCAAGCGCTGATCCGGCTACCGTGGCGCCAATGCGGCGCCACGGTGCTTTGTCCGGTCGGCCCGCGACGAACGCACGGTGGGGATGCATGGGACGGATCTTCGGCACCGACGGTGTCCGTGGCGAGGCCAACAGTGAACTCACGCCGGAACTCGCGATGCGGATCGGGCTGGCGCTGGTCACGGTCCTGCGCGAGGAGGGCAAACAGCGTCCGTCGGTCCTGATCGGCCGTGACCCACGCTGGTCGGGCGAGATGCTGCAGGCCGCGCTCACCGCAGGGATCACGTCGGCGGGCGGCGATGCGGTCCAGATCGGCGTCCTGCCGACCCCGGCGGTGGCGTTCCTGACGGCGCGCGGGTCGGCCAGCGCCGGGGCCATGATCTCGGCGTCCCACAACCCGGTCGGTGACAACGGCATCAAGATCTTCGGGCAGGACGGGTTCAAGCTGTCCGACGAGGAAGAGGAACGCCTCGAGGAACTGCTGGCCAGGGCGGACATGGGGGCACGCCCCACCGGGCTGAAGGTCGGGCGTCGCTACCACGACCCGCAGGCGGTCGGCCGCTACGTCGAGCACCTCGTCAGCGTCGCCGACGCCGACCTGCACGGGCTCACCGTCGCGGTCGACGGCGCCAACGGCGCGGCCAGCCAGATCGCCCCGCAGGTCTACCGCCACCTCGGCGCGCGGGTGATCGCGACCCACTGTCAGCCGGACGGCGCCAACATCAACGACGCCTGCGGATCCACCCACCCATCGGTGATCCGTGCCACGGTCATGGACGAACAGGCCGACGTCGGTATCGCCCACGACGGCGACGCCGACCGACTGATCGCGGCCGACGCCAAGGGCGGCGAGGTCGACGGCGACGTCATCCTCGCGATCCTCGCCCGCGACCTCAAGGAACGCGACAGCCTCAACCACGATGCCGTCGCCACGACAGTCATGACCAACCTCGGCTTCAAGCAGGCGATGAGCCAGCTCGGTATCGAGGTCGTGACCACGCAGGTCGGGGACCGCTACGTGCTGTCGGCCATGCAGTTGCGCGGCCTCAACCTCGGTGGCGAGCAGTCTGGCCACCTCATCAGCCTCGATCACTCGACGACCGGCGACGGCATCCTGTCCGCTGTCCGCCTGCTGTCGGTCGTCCGGCACACCGGTGCGCCGCTGCACGAACTCGCGACCGTCATGCAGCGCCTGCCGCAGGTGCTCGTCAACGTGCGGGGGGTCGACAGGAGCCGCCTGGACGACGCACTCCCCGTATGGGAGGAGATCGCCGCCGTCGAGGACGAACTCGCCGACGACGGCCGTGTACTCGTGCGCCCCTCCGGTACCGAACCCATCGTGCGGGTGATGGTCGAGGCGCCCGAGGACGGGCTTGCCCAACAGTTGGCTGACCGCATCGCCGCAGTCGTCGAGCGCGAGCTCACGCCGGGAACCTGAGGAGCAACCGACCATGACGACCTCCGGGGTGCGCCGCACGGTCCAACGCGTCGCCAAGCTGAAGCCCGTCACCCTGGTGCTGAGCAGGCTCCTGCCGAGGCTCGACCGGGTGATCCGCAGGGTGACCAAGGGCAGGGTGGGCACCGCCGCGCAGCTGATCGCCCCGTCCCTTGTGCTGCATTCGATCGGCGCCAAGAGCGGGCAACCGCGCGAGAACCCGCTCGTCTACGCGGCCGATGGGGACGCCTTCGTCGTCGTCGGCACCAACTTCGGCGGGCAACGACAGCCGGCCTGGACCTCGAACCTGCTCGCCAACTCCGCGGATCGGTCAGCCTTGACGGCGTGACGTTCCCCGTGACGGCGCACTCGGTGACCGATCAGGACGACCGCGACCGCCTGTGGGCGCTCCTGGACGACGCCTACGTCGGTTTCGCGTCCTACCGCCGCCGCCTGGCGGACACCCGTGCGATCCGCATGTTCCGCCTCGAGCCCCACGCAACGGACTGACACGTCGCGTGTGCCGTTTGCACTGATATTTCCTACTGAACGGCACACTCGACGTGGGGTCGTCGCCGGTGGGGTCGCCTGTCGGTCATCCACGGGTTCGTCATGGGGCACGGGTAGGGTGGCAAGTCCCGCTCGGAGGCGAAGACGTGACCAGCTACGGCGTCGCCGTCGGCGGCCCCTACGCCTTCCTTGGCGAACTCGGCCGGCAGGTCGAACAGCGCCCGAACTTCGACGCCGTGTGGGTGTCCGAGACCGCCCAGGACTCCATCGTCCAGGCCACCGTGCTGGCGACGGCGACCGAACGGGTCGACATCGGCACCAACATCACACTGGCCTTCCCCCGCTCGCCTGCGGTGACCGCGCTGCAGGCATGGGACCTCAACGAGGTGACCGGCGACCGGTTCGTCATCGGCCTCGGGAGCCAGGTCAAGCGCATCATCGAGGAACGGTTCTCGGCCGAGTTCGACCAGCCCGCCAAGCGCATGGCCGAATACCTGCAGGCCATGCAGACCGTGTGGCGGATGGAGCGCGGGGACGACGCCACCTTCGACGGGGACATCTACCACGTGCTGCGCCCCGGCCTGAACGGGCTCGGGCGGGCCACCGACCGCAGGATGCCGCGCGCCTACCTCGCCGCGGTCGGTCCGATGATGACCAGGATCGCCGCGCGGCACGCCGACGGGATCCTCGGACACCCCTTCACCTCGGATCGTTACCTGCGTGACGACGTGGTGCCGCGCGTCGAGGAGGCTCTCGAAGCGGCCGGACGTGACCGCGCGGACTTCACCATCGCCAGCGGCGTGATCCTGTGCATCGCCGACGACCGCGACGTCGCGATCCGCGAGGCCAAGCAGCAGATCGCCTTCTATGGGACGACCCCGAACTACCAGGGTGTGTTCGCGTCGTACGGCGACGAGGAACTCACCGGTCGACTGCGACGGGTGTTCAAGCAGACCGACCGCGACCTCGACGCGATGGTCGCAGCCGTGCCCGACGAGGCCGTCGAGCGGTACGCCATCGCGGGGACCGCGGACGAGGTCCGTGACCGCCTCGCCGACATGGCCCAGCACGTCGACCACCTGATCCTCGGGGGCGCCTGGTACCGCGTGCCGGCGCAGCGCCTCGCCGAGAATCTCTGGGCGATCCTGGAGACGTTCGGTGATGGAGACTGACGCGCCGGTCCCCGTGGCCGACCCCTTCTTGATCCTGGCGGACGACTGGCCGGGTGCGTGGGACGCGCTGGACTTCGAGCGGCCGGACGACTGGCGGGAGGTCGCCGCGGAACTGGCATGGGACGTGGCTGCAGTGTGCGGTGCATGGGTCTACCTCGAAGCGCACCACCAGGACCGCGCCCGGACGGCCAGCCTGCGGCGACGGGCCCAGATCGTCGCCGACACCCTGCGCGACGACCTGCCGTTCATGGTGGATGTCGGCCCGTCCTCGCCGGCCGGACCGGGCCAGCCGCAACTGCCGCTCCTGCTCGGCGACGACCCCGGCCTCGAGCGGTTGTCCGACAGGGCCGGTGACATGTCCTGGCGCACCTACTTCGCGCTCCCGCTGCACCTGCGGACCGACCTCGTGCTGCAGCGCACCGCCGCGACCCTACGGAAGGTGTGGATGGCCGAGCGTGGCATCGAGGTCGCCGGCGATGGCTCAACCGAGGAAGCCATCCACGCGATCCGTGAACGGTTCGGCCCTGCGATCGACTTCGCGGACATCCAGCGCTGGGTCGCCGACCGCGAACGCGAGGACCGCGACCTCGTCGACCACGTCGGCGGGCAGGTCGCGCTGCAGATCGAATGCCTGCTCCGCAAGCAGGTGCCGACGGTCCTGCCCCTTGTCGAGGAGGGGCTCGCACTGCACCTCGAGGACGCCGCCCTCGGCGCTGCGTTGCACGTCCGCGTCGACGGTGCGGGCCGTCCGGTCGGGCTGTGCCTGGTGTCGTACGACGGCCGACCGCGCGCGGTCCTGACCACGTCCGGTGAACCCGAGACCGACCTGCGCCAACTCGTGGCCGCGGTCGGGTCCTGACGGCCGGGTGACCGGCCGCTGACACGCATCCTCACCGCTAGCCTGCCTGGCAGTGCCTTCCTGCGGAAAGTCGTCGACGTGTGTGGAATCATCGGGATCACGGGTCGTGACGGTGCCGTGGACGACATCGTCGCCGGCCTGCAACGCCTCGAGTACCGCGGGTACGACTCGGCGGGCGTCGTGGTCGCCGAACCCGGCCAAGGCCTGCGGATCGTCAAGCGCGCGGGGAAGCTCGGCAACCTCACCGATGTCCTCGAGAACCAGACGATCGCCGGGTCAACGGGCATCGGCCACACGCGCTGGGCGACCCACGGTGCCCCGAACGACCGCAACGCCCACCCGCACACCGATCCCGGCGGCCGTGTCGCCGTCGTGCACAACGGGATCATCGAGAACTACCAGGCACTGAAGGCCACGCTGCCCGATGCCGAGTTCGCCTCCGAGACCGACACCGAGGTCGTCGCACACCTCCTGGCCCGCGAATTGGACGACGGTGACGGCCTCGACCTGCTGCAGGCGGTGCGCAACGTGGTCGGCCGCCTGCAGGGCGCGTATGCCCTGTGCGTGATGGCTGTCGACGACCCGGACACGATCGTCGTCGCCAGGCAGGACGCCCCGCTGATCGTCGCCCATGCGGACGGCGTCGGGTACTGCGCCTCGGACGTCGCCGCGCTCATCGCCCACACGACCGAGGTCGCCGCGTTGCTCGACGGCCAGATCGCCAGGATCAGCCCAGCCGGGCTCGAGGTCGTCGACCGCGACGGGCGGCCGGCGCAGCCGCACGCCTTCAGGGTGGACTGGGACCTCGAGGCCGCCGAGAAGCAGGGCTACGAGCACTTCATGCGCAAGGAGATCCACGAGCAGCCCGAGGCGATCCGCGAAACACTGCGTGACCGGCTGACCGACGGTCGTCTGCACCTCGACGAGCTGCGCGCCGACGAGCACGAGTTGGCTCGCATCGACAAGGTGTTCATCGTCGCCTGTGGCACGTCTCTGCACGCGGGCATGATCGGCAAGCTCGCCATCGAGCACTGGGCACGGATCCCCGTGGAGGTCGAGGTCGCATCCGAATTCCGCTACCGCGACCCGATCCTCGACCCGCACACGCTCGTGATCGCGATCAGCCAGTCGGGCGAGACCACCGACACGATCGCGGCTGCTTCCCATGCCCGCGACCAGCGGGCCCCCGTGGTGGCGATCTGCAACGTCGTCGGATCCACACTGGCGAGGGAGTCCGACGGCGTGCTGTACACGCACGCCGGACCCGAGATCGCCGTCGCCAGCACCAAGGCGTTCACGACGCAGCTGGTCGGCTGCCTGCTGCTCGGCCTGTACCTCGCGCAGATCCGCAACGCGGTGTATCCCAGCGAGTGCGAGGACATCCTCGAGCGGTTACAGACCCTTCCCGGCCTCGTTTCACAGGTCCTCGAGCAGGACGCCGAGATCGAGAAGCTCGCCCGCATGTACGCGGACACGCCCTACACCATGTTCATCGGCCGCCACGCCGGTCTGCCGATCGCGATGGAGGGTGCCCTCAAGCTGAAGGAGATCAGCTACCTCCATGCCGAGGCGTTCCCCGCCGGCGAAATGAAGCACGGTCCGATCGCGCTGATCGAGGACGGGTCGCTCGTCGTCGCTCTCGCGCCGGCAGGTCACGTGTTCTCGAAGATGGTCTCGAACATCCAGGAGGTCAAGGCTCGCGGGGCGTCGGTGATCGCCATCGGAACCGAGGGATCCACCGAGGAACTCAGGGAGCACGCGGATCATCTGTTGACGCTGCCGACCACCAGCCACGAACTTGCCGAACCGGTCGTCGCAGTCGTGCCGCTGCAGCTGTTCAGCTACCACGTCGCGGTCGCCCGTGGCGAGGATGTCGACCAGCCGCGCAACCTCGCGAAGACCGTCACGGTCGAGTGACCGACCGTCCGTTCGCCGGCCTGCCGCTGCTGGACGCGAAGGCAGCGGAGGCTGGCGACGCAGCGGCGGTGGAGGCCGGCGACTCCTGGTACGGCCTGATGTCCCGCGCCGCAGGCCATCTGGCGCGGGGCGTGGTCGAGCTTGCGGACGGTGCCTACGGACGGCGGGTGTGTCTTGTCGTCGGCAAGGGCAACAACGGCGGCGACGGCTGGGCTGTCGCCCCGCGACTGGCCGACCTCGGCGCGGAACCATGGGTCGTTTCGGCGGGGCCGCTGGACGCCGAACTGTCCGACGAGGCGACGGCCTTCCGGACGGCCTGGCTGCAACGCCGTGGGCGGACAGGGACACACGACGACCTCGCGGCCGCCCTCGACTGGGCCGACGTCGCGGTCGACTGCCTGCTGGGGACCGGCTTCACGGGCGCGCCACGCGGGCAGGTCGGGGACGCAGTCGCGGCTCTGGCCGCCGGTGGCCGTGCAGGACTGCCGGTCGTGGCCTGTGACATCCCGTCCGGCGTGGAGTGCGACACCGGTCGCGTCGCCCATGTCGCGGTTCGCGCTGACATGACCGTCACCTTCGGCGGGATGAAGCGTGGGCTCGTCCTGCACCCGGGCGCGGTCTACGCCGGCAGGATCGTCGTCGGGGACCTCGGGCCGGACTACGACGCGCCGGCGGGGACATGGCGTGCGCTCCGGGCCGTCGAGGCCGCCGTGCCAGACCTCGCCGCGAACGCCGACAAGCGCGCGCGCGGCACGGTGCTGGCGGTCGCCGGCTCCGTCGGCGCTGCCGGCGCTGCCACCCTGTGCGCGGGGGCCGCGCTCGCCGGAGGGGCAGGGCTCGTGACTCTGGCGATTCCGAACGCCGTGCAACAGCAGACCGCCCCTGTCGTCCCGTCCGCGATGACCCGTCCGTTGGCCGACGATGGAACGCACCTGGCGGACGACGCCGTCGACGACCTCGACGACGTCGCCGACTTCGACGCCGTCGTCGCGGGACCGGGGCTCGGCCATCCGGCAGGCGTTCGTGTGGTCGTCGATCATCTGCGCGCGGTCGCCGGCCGCCTGGTCCTCGACGCCGACGCGCTGAATGTGTACCGCGACGACCCTCTGACCCTGACCGACCATGCCGGGGCCCTCGTCCTCACGCCGCACGCTGGCGAACTCGCCCGGATCGGTGGGGGGGATGACGCCGCAGACGCGTGGGACCACCGCGTCGAGCGGGTTCCGGCCCTCGCGCGGGAGTACGGCGCGACGATCGTCGCCAAGGGACCGGGCACGATCGTCGCCGCGCCGGACGGGCGTGTGTGGGTCACGCCGGTCGGCGGCCCGGAACTCGGCGTGGGCGGTACCGGTGACGTCCTGTCGGGGTTGATCGCGGCGACAATGGCGCGCAGCGACGACGTTCCCCTCGCGGTCGCCAGGGCGGTCTGGTGGCACGGGTTCGCGGGGTTCCTCGCGCAGCAGTCCGGTGGCCTGCGAGACTCCGCCATGCTGGTCGACGTCCTGCCGGCCGCGCGCCAGCAGATCGCCGACCTCGCCGATATCCATCCCACGTTTCCCTTCGAGATCCCGCGACGCGGAGTGCACCGATGATCCCGGCACGACCCACGCGCATGGAGGTCGACCTCGACGCAGTCGCCCACAATGTCGGCGTCCTGGCCGAGCGGGCGGGGGACGCGATGCTCTGTGTCGTCGTCAAGGCGGACGGCTACGGACACGGCGCGGTCGAAGTGGCAGGGGCGGCCGTCGACGCGGGCGCGTCCTGGCTCGCGGTGGCGCTCGTCGAGGAGGGCGAGGAACTGCGCGACGGGGGACTGCATGGCCCGATCCTCGTGCTGTCCGAACCCCCGGTCGCCGCTGCTGCGAGGATGATCGCCGCTGAACTCGTCGCGTCGGTGTGCACGCCAGCCTTCGGCGGGGCGCTCGACGAGGCCGCGCGTGGCGCGGGCACGACCGCCGACATCCACCTCGTCGTCGACACCGGCATGGGCCGGGTCGGCGCCGTCACCGACGACTGGGAGGGGCTGTTCGCCGCCGCAGCCGGCTGGGGCGCCCTGCGGGTGAGCGGCCTGTGGACACACTTCGCACGCGCGGACGAACCCGGGGCCGGGACCACCGAGGAACAACTCGAACGGCTCGACCGGGCCCGCCGGCTCGCTGGCCGGGCGGGGCATGACGACCTGCTTGTTCATGCAGCCAACTCTGCGGGGACGCTGCTGTTCGAACAGTCGCACTTCGGGATGGTCCGGACGGGCATCGCCACGTACGGGCTGTCGCCGGCACCCGACCTTCCCGCCGATCGGTTCGGTCTACGCCAGGTCATGCGGCTGGTCAGCGAGATCTCGTTCGTCAAGCACGTGCCCGCCGGGACCCCCGTGTCCTATGGCCACAGCTGGACCTCGCCGTCGAACGGGTGGGTCGCGACCGTCCCCATCGGCTACGCCGACGGAGCTCCACGTGCCCTGTCCAACCGAGCGGAGGCGCTGTGGGCGGGGCGTCGGGTGCCCTTCGTCGGCAACGTGACGATGGACCAGTTGCTGTTGTGGTGCGCGGACGACCAACCACGGGTCGGTGACGAGGTCGTCTTGCTCGGCGCAGACGCGGAGGGCGGGTTCGTCGGCGTCGACGAATGGGCCGACCTGCTCGGCACGATCAGCTACGAGGTCGCCTGCGGGATCGGTCCGCGTGTCCCGCGCCGCCAGGTCAGGTCGGGCGGCCGGTCCGCCGGTGATCCGGCGGAATCGCTGACCCGTCCTGACTAGCCACCAGGGCAACCTGGGACACGTGTCCCATCACCGCGACCCGAACGGCCCCGCACAGTGGGCGGAGGAGGTGATGGCCGCGTGCGTGACCGTGTCATTGCCGGACTGCTCGTCGTGGCGCTCGGGATACTCGGACTCCCGGCCGGTGCATCCGCCCTGCTCGGTGGGGCGCCGATCGACGACGACCTGCGGTTCGTCCTCGAGCAGGATCCGCTCGGCGTCCACGTCGCCGTCGCATCGACCAACGTCCTGCCCACCTCGACACTGGTCAGCGCGTTGGGGCTCGTGGGGCTCGATGTCACGCCCATGGAGCACCTGCCGGCCGTGGCGATCCGCGGCACAGCCACGCAGGTTCGTGCGGCTGCGACGGTCGCCGGCGTCAAGAAGCTGTGGGCGAACCGAGCACTCGACCAAGCGGCCTACACGTCGTCCCGGGCCGTCATCCAAGCCGACGCCGTCCACGCCGACCCTGACCTCGGCTTCACAGGCGCCGGTGTGTCCATCGCCGTGCTCGACTCGGGGATCGAGGCCACGCACCCCGATCTCGAGTTCGGGACCAAGACAGTGCAGAACGTCAAGGTGCTCGGCAACCAGCACCTCGCCGAGGACGTGACCCTGGCGGTGGAGAACGTCCCCGACACCGACACGACGACGGGCCACGGCACGCACGTCGCCGGCATCGCCGCCGGGTCCGGTGCGGCCTCCGGCGGGATGTACGCCGGTGTGGCGCCCGGCGCATCGCTGGTCGGGGTCGGCGCGGCCGACGGCATCGAGATGCTCACCGCACTCGCCGGCTACGACTGGATCCTCGGCAATCACGAGCAGTACGGGATCAGGGTCATCAACAACTCGTGGGCCGATGGGAAGATGGAGTACGACCCGGAGCATCCCCTGAACGTCGCCTCCAAGAAGGCCCATGCGGCCGGGATCGTCGTGGTGTTCGCGGCGGGCAACGACGGTCAAGCGAGCGGCAACGTGTTCAACCGGTACGCGTATCCGGACTGGGTCCTCTCGGTCGGCGGTGGGACGAAGCTGGGTGCACTCGGATCCTTCTCGTCGCGGGGTACGCAGGACCACCACGCGGACGTCGTCGCCCCCGGCGAGTTCATCGTGTCGACGATGGCCAAGACCGGCATCGTCGGCATCCCCAACCAGAGCCCGCTCGACCTGACCTACCCACTCGATCCCCACGTCCTCGCGCCGGAACACGTCCCGTACTACACCGTGAAGATCGGGACGTCGATGGCGGCGCCGCACGTCGCCGGGATTGCCGCCCTGATGCTCGAGGCGAACCCTGCCCTGACCCCGGACCAGGTCCGCCAGGTGGTCATCGACACGGCGACCCCGATGCCGGGCTGCGCGCCGATGGACTGCGGGGCCGGCTACGTGAACGCGCTCGCTGCCGTCCGTGCGGCGCTCGCCCTGGGTGAGCCGGCACCCCAGCCGCCGACTGCCGTCCTCACGGCGACGCCCACGACGGGACAGGCCCCGCTATCGGTCACCTTCGACGGCTCGGCGTCCGTCGACCTCGACGGCCAGGTCGTCGCCTACCGCTGGGACCTGCACGGCGACGGGTCGGTCGTGCAGACGACGTCACCGACGATCAGCCACGCCTACGACGCCGGCGTGCACACCGTCACGCTGGTCGCGGTGGACGATGACGGACTGCACTCGCCGCCCGTGACGGTGACGGTGCGCGCCTCCGACCCGCCGACAGCGTCGGCCTCGGTACCCGTGCACACACGGTCCGGTCAGACGGTGATCTTCGACGCGACCGCGTCGTCCGACCCCGATGGTGACATCGTCACCTACACGTACGAGTTCGGCGATGGCACCAGCGTCACGACGTCTGCGGACCGGGTGCCCCACACCTTCACGACGAGCGGACCCGTGCGTCTGGCCTGGCGGGTCGTCGTCACCGACGACGCAGGACTGCAGGACGCGGTGACGGGCACCATCAAGGTCACGCCCTAGTCTCGCGAGCGTGCGATCGCCCCTGCAACGTCCGGGCCATCGCACACTCGCGGAGTCGGAGGCGATCTGGTGGCGCTCGGTGTCGATGGCGTGCGGGTCGGTGTCTGGACCTCACCTGACGGACCATCGGGCTGCACGGTGATCCTCCCGCCCGATGGCACCCTCGGTGCCATCGCCGTGCGCGGGTCGGCACCAGGCACCAGGGAGGCGATCGCGCTGTCGCCGCAGGGCCGGATCGAGGTCTGCCACGCCGTCGTGCTGTCCGGTGGTTCGGCCTTCGGCCTGGCCACCGCGGACGGTGTGGCGCGCTGGCTCGAGCGCCGCGGGATCGGCTACCCCGTCGGACGGTCGGTGGTGCCGATCGTCGGGGCAGCCATCGTGCTCGATCAGGGCGCGACCGACCCCGCCGTACGCCCCGGGCCGGCGGCCGGCGAGGCGGCGTGTGACGCCGCGTCCGATGACGATCCCCCGGAGGGCTCGGTTGGTGCAGGCACCGGGGTCAGTGTCGCGAAGGTCTCGGGCATCGCCTACGCGTGGCGGTCGGGGCAGGGCACGGCCGTCCGACGGCACGGCGACCTCGTCGTCGGGGCGATTGTGGTCAACAACGCCGTGGGCGAGGTGTTCGATGAGCACGGCGAGGTCCTGGTCGGGACCAGGGCGGCCCCCGGCGCGCCCCGGTACCCGGCGGACCCGGATGCCCTTCTCCACGGCATCGAACAGTTCGCGCAGCACCTGCCTCCCGGACCCTCGGGCGAGGTCGCTCCACCCCTCGACAACACGGTCATCGGATGCATCGTCACCAACGCCCGGCTGACCAAGGTCCAGGCGGCGCGGGTCGCGGACCTCGGCCACAGCGGGATCGCCAGGGCGATCCGGCCGGCCCATACCTCGCTCGACGGGGACGCTCTGTTCGCGCTCGCGACCGGGCAGGTGGACGCCGGCGTCGACCTCGTCGCCGACCTCGCCGCCGACGCCGTCGCGGAGGCCGCCAGGCGAGGAGCACTGGCAGCCAAGGGCGGGCACGGTCTGCCTGGATCTGATGACCGGTGACCGACCGGCGTTCTGAGCGGTATCCTTTGGGCCACGTCCGCACCACCGCCGCTCTGCAGGCCTCGATGCCTCCAGGCGGCACGTCCCCGTACACCCGCTCCCACTGGAGCCATCACTCCGTGTCCGACGACGCCTCCGCACACGACCGGCCAGCGCCGTTGCAGCTGCCGATCGCGCCCCGTTCGTGGCGTGAACTGGAACGCGACGCCTCGGACTGCACGCTGTGCAGACTCTGCGACGTGCGAACCAAGGTGGTCTTCGGGGATGGCAGTCCGACGCCGTCGCTCATGGTCATCGGTGATGCGCCCGCGCGTACGGACGACCTGCTGGGCAAGCCGTTCGCCGGCGCCCCGGGAAACCTGCTGGACAACGTCCTGATCGAGGCCGGCTTCGACCGCGAGACCGAGGTGTACGTCACCACGGTGGTGAAGTGTCACCCGGGCCGCAAGGCCCCGGACCTCGAGGTCGTCGAGTCCTGCACGCCCTACCTGCTCGAGCAGATCGCCAACCTGCAGCCCAAGGTGATCGTGACGCTCGGTCCGGTGGCTGCCCACCTCGTGCTGCGCCGGCCGGTCCCACTGGACAAGGCGGCTGGCTTCCGGTTCGACGTCTTCGACGGCATCACGCTGATCCCGACCCACCACCCGACTGCGGTGATCAAGGGCAACCACCAAGCCATCGCGTCGCTGCGCCGCGACTTCATGACCGCCCGCGCGGTGCTCGACGGCCGGCTGTCGACCGGCAGGGAAGCCATGGCCGAACTGCGGGCACGCGCCGCGCGAGAACCGGCCTGATCGTGACCGGCGGTCTCACCCTGCGTACCGGGGAGGCCCAGGAGACCCGCGAGCTCGCGGCCGCGCTCGCCGCGTTCCTCGAACTCGGCGACGTCGTCTCCCTGTCCGGTGAGCTCGGCGCCGGCAAGACGTGCTTCGTCCAGGGCGCCGCTGCCGCGCTCGGCGTGGAGGCGACGGTGACCTCGCCGACCTTCGTGCTCGTGCGCGCGTACCAGGGCCGGTTCCCGCTGGTGCACGTGGACGTCTACCGTCTGCAGCGCCTCCAGGACGTGCTCGAGCTCGGTGACGAGGTCTTCGCCGAGGACGTCGTCACGTTCGTGGAGTGGGGCGACGCCATCGCGTCGCTGTTGCCCGAGGACCGATTGGACGTGGACATCGTGCATGCGGACGACACGGTGCCCGACGGCGAGCCGGGGCGGCGACTGGTGGTGACCCCGCACGGCGCCTGGCTCGAGCGAATCGCCCGGCTCCGCGAGGCGATGCAACCCTGGCAGGTCGACGGCCGATGCTGATCCTGGCCATCGAGACCTCGACGCCCCGATCGTCGGTCGCGCTCGTCGGCCAGGACGGCGTGGTCGCCGACGCAGCCCTGGGCGTGCCTCGGCGGCACGGCGAGTTCCTGGTCCCGGCGATCGTCTTCCTGCTGGCCCAGTCGGGCCGGACGGTGCAGGACGTCACCGGGGTCGCCGTTGGGCTCGGCCCCGGCCTGTATACCGGCCTCCGGGTCGGCATCGCGACGGCGATCACGTTCGCCAGCGCACGCGGGCTGCCGGCTGTGGGACTCAGCGGCCTGGACGTCCTGGCGTTCCAGGCCCGCCACGTCCGCCGCGTGATCTGCAGCACGATCGATGCGCGGCGTGGCGAACTGTTCTGGGGGCTGTACCGGCAGGCGCCAGGCGGCGTGCAGCGCGAGAGCGAGCTGCGGGTCGGGTCACCCGACACTCTCGCCGCGGAACTGCAGGGCCTGGGCGAACCGTGCCTCGTCCTCGGTGACGCGGCGCGTCGCCATGCGAAGGAGCTCGCCGTCCATCACGACATCGAGCTCGATCCGACGTCTGCCGGGCATCCGCTGGCCGCCGATCTCGGCACGCTCGCGCTGCCTCGGTTCGTCCGCGAGGAGACCGAGCGTGCGCTCGAGTTGCGTCCCATCTACCTCCGCACCGCAGACGCGAAGATCGGGTGGGAGCAGCGAGGTCGGCTCCGAGGCGGGGCTGACTCGTGATGACCCTGCACACACGCGAACTCGGCGAGGGCGACGTCGACGCCATGGCCGACGTGGCCACCGCCTGCTTCGAACGTCCATGGTCGACGGCGGTGCTGCGTGACGAGATTGCCCATGCGGGCAGGGACTACCTCGGGACGTTCCTCGACGGCACCCTCGTCGGGTTCGGTGGCGCCGCCGACCTCGCCGGCGAACTGCACGTGATGACCGTCGCCGTCGAACCGTCCCACCGCCGCGCGGGTATCGGCCGTGCCCTCGTGACCGCACTCCTGGCACGTGCTGATGACCGGGGCATCGCCCAGGCGATCCTCGAGGTGCGTGCTGCCGACGTCGGCGCACGCGCCCTGTACGAGTCACTCGGGTTCCGGACGGTGGGCCAGCGCCCCGCCTACTACGGTGACGACGCAGCCGTCATCATGACCCGATCGGGCCTCTGACATGCTCGTGCTCGGCATCGAGACCTCGTGCGACGAGACCGCTGTCGGCATCGTCGAGGACCGATTCACGGTGCGCTCCAACGTCATCGCCTCGCAGGCCCACCTGCATGCCCCCTACGGCGGCGTCGTCCCCGAGGTGGCCGCCCGGGCCCACCTGGAGTACCTGCAGCCGACGATCGAGCGGGCGCTCGTCGAGGCCGGCTGCCGGCTGCAGGACATCGAGGCGGTCGCCGTCACGTCGGGCCCTGGCCTCGCCGGCGCGCTGCTGGTCGGGGTCGCAGGCGCGAAAGGGCTGGCGCTAGCCAACGATCTGCCGTTCGTGGGCGTCAACCACCTGCGGGCCCACGTCGAGGCGGCCCAGCTCGAGTACGGCGAGCTTCAGCCGCCGATCCTGGCGCTCGTCGTGTCGGGCGGGCACACGAGCCTCGTCGTGATGGATCCGCCGGTCGCCGATGGGCGACCCACGTTCCGCCAGCTCGGGAGCACGATCGACGACGCGGCCGGCGAGGCGTTCGACAAGATCGCCCGCTTCATGGGCCTGGGCTATCCCGGCGGCCCCGAGATCGACCGACTCGCCAGGACCGGCGACCCGGCAGCCTTCGCATTTCCACGCGCCATGGCCGGCGACGGAACCTACAACTTCTCTCTGTCGGGCCTGAAGACCGCCGTCGTCAGGGAGTTGCGGCGCATCGAGGCCGCGGGGGAGGAGCCCGACCTGGCCGACGTGGCGGCGTCGTTCCAGGAGGCGATCGTGGACGTGCAGGTCGACAAGACCCTGGCAGCCGCGAATGACGAAGGGATCGAGGCCGTCGTCATCGCCGGTGGGGTGGCCGCCAACAGCCGCCTGCGGGCGCGGATGGCGGCGGCGTGCGAGGACAACGGCATCCGCCTGATGGCCCCGCACGTGCAGTTGTGCACCGACAACGGTGCGATGGTCGCTGCCGCGGGGTCGAACCTGCTGGCCGCCGGACTGCCGTCGGGTTTCGACCTGCACGCCGACCCAGGGCTGCCACTGGCGGACCCGGCGGTCACCTGACATGTCGCTCGCGGTGAGGTCCCCTGTCCGACCTCGGTGGCGACGACCAGACGGCCGCGAGGTGGCCGACGTCGTGAAGCGACTCGAGGCGTGGCCGTGCGAGGTCGGTGGTGCCGTCCGGCACATGTTCGCGCTGGCCTGCCTCGAGAGCCGTGGGGCCGACGTCGTTCGGGTCGCATCGACGGCGGACGGGTGGGCGCTCGTGGTCGTCCACCCGGGCAAGGTCCTGGTGCCGTGCGGCGACGGCGAGGTCATCCGCGCCGCTGGGTCGCCGAGCCGCCGCTGGCGGCTCCTGGTCGGTGACGCGGGAGCCTCCGAGCCGCTGCTCGACTCCGAGGGTGACGGGTTGATCGTCCACCACCAGCGGTTCCTCACGGCGGACGACTCCCACCTCCCGTCCGCTGCCGCTGTGCCGGACCCCGGGTTGCGGCGCGCGGTCAACGCCGACCTCGACGGCCTTGCCCGTCTGGCGGTGCGTCTGCACGTTGACGACCAGTTCGGACCCGATCCCGGCCGCGCCGGCCTGCGCGGCTACCGCGAGCGCATGGCGCAGTCCGTGGCCCAGGGCCTCGTCTGGGTCGTCGGGCCGGTCGGCGCACCGGTCTGCAAGGTGGAGCGAAGTTTCACGTCCCGGCGGTACGGGGTGCAGCTGTCGGGCATCGTGGTCGCGCAGAACGAGCGTCGCCGGGGCCTGGGCACCGAGGCGGTGGCCGAGTCGGTACGCCGCGCCATGAGTGACGTTCCCGGCCGGCCGGTCAGCCTGCACGTCAGAGCAGCCAACGCACCGGCGCTGGCCGTCTACGCGGCGGCAGGGTTCACGGACCGCGAGGAATGGCGGCTCGCGGTGCGCCCCTGACCGACCCTTGGGCGCCATCTGGCCCGTTGGCGGGCAGGATCAGTGGACGAGGACCTCGACCTCGTCGAGGTGGTCCATGACCGTCAGTGCCTCGGCACCGAAGGCACGCGCGAGGGCGTGGAGATCGTCGCGCCGGATCGTGAGCATGCGGCCGTTGTAGTCGCCGCGCTCGATCTGAATGCGGCGCGCGTACCTCGTGATCGCCGACAGCAGTTCGCTGTCCCCGGCAGCAGGCAGTCTGGTGAGGTCGAGGCAGATGCGTGGCAGGTCGTTGTGCGCTGCCGCCGCAGGGGTGTCGGACCCCGCCGGGCTGGGTGGAGGCAGGAGGTCACGCAGGGGGACGCCATAGAAGTCCGCGAGGCGCGACAGCTTGCTGATGGAGATGGCCCGGTCGCCCCGCTCGTACGAGCCGACGACGACCGCTTTCCACTGGCCACGGCTGCGCTCCTCGACATCCTGCAGCGTCAACCCCTGCTGCCGTCGAATGCCGCGGAGTCGCTCGCCGAGCGCCGCTTGGTGATCCTGCATTGTGACGTCCATCCCCAGGAGCATGCGCGGGGCCCGACGTCGGGAGTGGGCCCGTGTGCCCGCACATTCCTGTGACACGTGCATCGTGTCATGTTTCCCCGCTCTTCGCCACTCAGCGTCACATGACCTGCACGCTGCGCGGGAGTTGCCCGGATTACGTGCGTCCTCCGCACGGTCTGGCTCGCGGTCGTCGGACCTGACCCGTGCGGCTCAGTCGCCAGGCCTGCGCCTGAGCGACTCAAGAGGTGGCCCGTGCCCTTGCACTCCCCAGGGGTGAGTGCTAGCGTGCCTGGCACTCGGGTTGCGAGAGTGCCAAGGCCTGTTTCCGGGCAGGCGCCCGTCAACCGGGTGACGCCGACACCACGCAGGCCACCGTGCCGAGCGGTCGTCGGCAAACCACATGACACCCACACCCCGGGTTCGGGGTGCCACGACTACCGAAACAAGGGAGGGCACGTTGACCACGACCCAGGTCAAGATTCGCCCGCTGGAGGACCGCGTCCTCGTCACGCTCGACGAGAGCGAGCAGACCACCGCCTCCGGCCTGGTGATCCCCGACACCGCCAAGGAGAAGCCCATGCAGGGCTCCGTCATCGCCGTCGGACCGGGCAAGCGCTCGGACACCACCGGCGAGTTGATCCCGCTCGATGTGAACGAGGGTGACACCGTGCTGTTCAGCAAGTACGGAGGCACCGAAGTGAAGGTCGGCGGCGAGGAGTACCTCATCCTGGCTGCCCGCGACATCCTGGCCGTCATCGGCTGACACCCGACCGGACCGGTCGCGGTATTCGAATTCAAGGAGGAAACACCCATGGCGAAGATCCTCAGTTTCAGCGAGGACGCCCGCCGTCGCCTCGAGAAGGGCGTCAACAAGCTTGCTGACGCCGTCAAGGTGACGCTCGGCCCGAAGGGCCGCAACGTCGTGATCGACAAGAAGTGGGGCGCTCCCACCATCACCAAGGATGGTGTGACCGTCGCCCGCGAGGTCGAACTGGAGGACCCGTACGAGAACATGGGCGCCCAGTTGGCCAAGGAAGTGGCGACCAAGACCAACGACATCGCCGGTGACGGCACGACCACCGCGACGGTCCTGGCCCAGGCCATCGTCAAGGAAGGCCTGCGCAACGTCGCCGCGGGCGCCAACCCGATGCTGCTCAAGCGCGGCATCGACAAGGCGGTCGAGCGCATCGTCGAGGAGATCGCGAACAACGCCCGCGACATCGAGACCCAGGACGAGATCGCCCAGGTCGCCGGTATCTCGGCGAACAACGATCCCGAAATCGGCAAGATCATCGCCGACGCCATGGACAAGGTCGGCAAGGACGGCGTGATCACGGTCGAGGAGTCCCAGACCTTCGGCATGGACCTCGACTTCGTCGAGGGCATGCAGTTCGACAAGGGCTTCCTGTCGCCGTACATGGTGACGGACCCCGAGCGCATGGAGGCGGTCTTCGAGGACCCCTACGTCCTCATCGCCAACCAGAAGATCGGTTCGGTCCAGGACCTGCTGCCCGTCCTCGAGAAGGTCATGCAGTCCGGTCGTCCGCTGATCATCGTCGCTGAGGACCTCGAAGGCGAAGCCCTCGCCACGCTCGTGGTCAACAAGATCCGCGGCACCTTCCAGTCGGCCGCCGTCAAGGCGCCGGGCTTCGGGGAGCGCCGCAAGTCCATGCTGCAGGACATCGCCGTCCTGACCGGTGGCCAGGTCATCTCCGAGGAGGTCGGTCTCAAGCTCGAGAACACGACCCTCGACCTGCTCGGCCGCGCCCGCAAGGTCGTCATCACCAAGGACGACACCACGATCGTGGAGGGTGCCGGTTCCGAGGATGACATCAAGGGCCGGATCAACCAGATCAAGGCCGAGATCGACAAGACCGACTCCGACTGGGACCGCGAGAAGCTCCAGGAGCGCCTCGCGAAGCTCTCCGGCGGTGTCGCGGTCGTCAAGGTCGGTGCGGCAACCGAGACCGAGCTCAAAGAGGTCAAGCACCGCATCGAGGACGCACTGTCCGCGACGCGTGCGGCCGTCGAAGAGGGCATCGTGGCCGGTGGTGGCACCGCGCTGCTGCAGGCCGAGAAGGCCCTCGACAAGCTCGACCTCGATGGTGACGAACTGACCGGTTCGAAGATCATCCGCTCGGCGCTGTCCGCGCCGCTGTACTGGATCGCGAGCAACGCGGGCCTCGAAGGCTCCGTCGTCGTCGAGCGAGTGCGCGGCATGGACGCGGGCCACGGCCTGAACGCCCTGACCGGTGAGTATGGCGACCTCGTGGCCGCCGGCATCATCGACCCGGCCAAGGTGACCCGTTCGGCACTGCAGAACGCGGCGTCGATCGCGAGTCTGCTGCTGACGACCGAGGCGCTCATCGCCGACAAGCCCGAGCCCGAGTCCGGTGGCGATGACCACGGCCACGGCATGGGTGGTATGGGCGGCATGGACTTCTGATCCACGCACCAGGACGAGGCCCCGTGTGCAATCGCCGCGGGGCCTCGTCCTGCCCGTAGCCTTCGTGGGCATGACGAGTCCGCCATTTCCGGTGCCAGCGGAGCCCGACCTCGACAGGTTGCTGCCGCCGGACGTCGACCTGTCCGGACCAGGTCTGCGACACGAGGCCGCGCGTCCGGTCTGGCTCGGCATCGTGTGGTCCCGCCTTGGCCGTGCGGATCTTGCCTGGCAGGTCTGGGACCGCGTCGGCGCCCCGGCCGTGCAGTCGTGGCTGGCGGCCGAACGTGGCCGCGTCGTGCGCGAGTTCGGTCTGCACGCCGAGGCCGAACGGATCGAGTGGCGCGCGCTCGCGTCGGTGGAGGACCCGGGCGACCGTGCCATGCTGCAGGTCTCGTTGGTCGCTGACGCCGTTGGTCGAGGCGACCTCGACACCATGACCCGCCGACTCGAGGCCGCCCGCGAAGCGGTCGCGGGTCTGCCAGACGGCCCGCGCGCTGCCCGTCAGCGGCTGCGCCTGGGATGGGTGACCATGGAGGTCGCGATGTGGACCGGAGGTGAGGTGCCCGTGCCCGCCGTCGACGCCCCCGACCTCGCGTACGGCAGTGCCTTCCATCGCGCGAAGCAGGCCCTGTTCGCCGGCATCGCGACCGGTTCACTCGAGGTACTGGATGTCGCGCTGGCCGAGGACGTCCCCGTCCTGACGTGGGCGGTCCACCTCGCCAGAGCCGACCTCGGTGAGGCGGATGCCATCGACGCCGCACGCACGGCCTGGGCGCAGCTGCGCTTCCCGCCCCCGTACGAGCGCGCGATCCGCGCCACCCCCACCGCCCACCGCCTTCAGGTGATGTGAGTAGGTCCAAGCGATGTGAGTCCGTCCCATATGTGGGATAGATCCACATCGGTTGGACGAATTCACATCAGGTTGGTGAGGTTGGCGGGGGCGTTGGTGCGGGTGCCGTCGTCCTCGTAGCGGTAGACGCCGTGGCCCGACTTGCGGCCGGTTCGGCCTGCGGCGACCAGGCGGCGGTGGAGGTCGGTGGGGGTGAAGCGGTCGCCGAGGTGCTCGGCGAGGTACACGAGGATGTCCAGGCGCGTATCCCAGCCGACGAGGTCGCCCATCTCGAGCGGACCCATCGGGTGGTTGAGGCCCAGCCGTGCGGCGAGGTCGATGTCCTCCGCCGACGCCACACCGTCCTCGAGCATCCGCATGCCCTCGCTGCCGATCAGCGCGTTCAGCCGTGAGGTCGCGAACCCGGCGACGTCGTTGACCGTGACCGTCTGTTTGCCCATGGCCTCGGCGGCGGCGCGGGCGGTCCGAAGCGTCGTCTCGCTCGTGTGGGCGCCGCGGATCAGTTCGCACAGCTTCATGCGAGGCACGGGGTTGAAGAAGTGCATGCCGCACCCGCGGGACGGGTCGTCGAGGATCGACATGATCTCGGTGACCGACATCGCCGAGGTGTTGGTGGCGAGCACCGCGTCCGCGTCGACGACGGCTTCGACCTCGCGAAGGACGCCGTGCTTGACGTCCATACGTTCGACGACAGCCTCGATCACCAGCCGGGAGCCAGCTGCCGACGCTCGCAGGTCCGTCGACGTGGTGAGCCGGTCGCGAGCCTCGGCGGCCTGTGATGGTGTCACCTTCCCGCGTTCAAGGCCCGTCTGCAGGTCGCGTTCGATCGCCGTCAGGGCGGAGGCCAGGACGTCGGGATCGAGGTCCACGAGGTCGACCGTGGCGCCCGCAATGGCCGCGACGTACGCGATCCCGCGGCCCATGACGCCTGCGCCGACGACCACGACGGGGCCAGGCATGGTTGTGGTCACGAGGCTTCCTCCGTGTCGGGTGATGATGTCGGGTCGTTGGGTCCGCCGGGTTCGTGACGGCGGCGACGTCGGATCGTGACGATGATCGCCGCGGCGGCGACGGCCAACGCCGTCGCCGCCACGACCGACGCCGCGAATCGGGTCATGACGAAGCCGGATGTCTCGGTGGTCTCTGACGCGCCGCCGAAGGCGGTCACGCCGACGCCGACCCTCGTCGGACCAACGGCTCCGCTCACGGTCGCCGTGATCGTGACACCGGGCGGCACGACGACGACGGGTCCGACCGCCGTCGTACCGAGGTCGCGGCTCGGCCAGCTGGTGGCCGTCACGGTCGTGTTCGCGACCGTCGGCCGGTCCGACGACAGGACGATCGTGACGTCACCGGTCCGTGCATCGAAGTCGACGTCTGCGGCCACCTCGGTCGCGGCGGCGGCCACGGCGAAGGCCACCAGCAGGCGCGTCCCGTCGGCTGCTGCCTGCATGGCCACCGCCGAGGCGTCGCGCAGGTCGACCTCGATCCTGGCCTGCTCGCCGGCCGCAAGGGTCACCTCGCCGGCCGGCGGCTCGAGGTTCGATGGCGGGCCGGCGGCGGCGCGGCCGTCCTCGCCGACCACGAGCTCGTGCAGGCTGAGGACGAACGAGACGGTCTGCTCGCCACCGTTGGTCAGCGTCCAGACCGCGGTCGTGTCCTGCGGTGCCTGCACGGCCGGTTCGAGGTGGAGCGAACCGTCACTGACCTCCGCGCGCCCCACGACGATCGGCGCGGCGGTCGCCTGGACCGGAAACGCGAGGCCGAGGACGCCGATGGCGCTCAGCAGCATCGCTGCCGCCCGGCACAGCGGCCATGTGCCCGAATGGCGCCCTCGTGTGGTCACGTCTGCAAGCCCGTGTCGGTGGCCGGAGACTACTTCGGTGCCCCGAGTAGGCTTCCGGCGATGAAGATCCGCATGCTGTCGCCGCTCGTGTCGCTCGTGGCGCTCGTGGCCTGTGGCTCCTCGGGTGCGGGCCCGAACACCCAGTCGTCGGCCGACCGGGTCGAGGTGATCCTTGAGGCCAGGCAGGCCGTCGAGGAACCGGCGGTGGCGCTTGGCACGGCCGCTCTGACGCTCGCTGACCGCTTCGAGTTGCTCGCCACGATCAACGGGGGCGATCTGCCCGCCGCGCTCGACCAGGCGGAGGATGCAGCGGCCGACCTCGAGCACGCGGCGGCGAGCGCGGCCGATGTCGCGTTCGAGCGGTCGACCGCGGACATCGCCGCAGCGGCAGCCGCGCTGCAGGCCGCCGCTGCGCAGGCGCAGGACACGTCGACCGAGGCCCGGACCGTCGTCGACGTGCTACGCCGCGCCGCCGATGCGGACGACGACCTCGCCGAGATCGTCGCCGGATGGGAGGAGCGCGGATCCCGTCAGGAGTTGATGGACCACTTCGATGACCTGCGTCTGCGTGCCGAGGACCTGGTCGGCGACCTCGAGGTCGAGGCGCAGGATGCCGGGTGTTCAGCCGTGCTCGACTTGCGGGTCGCGGCCGCGCGCGCCATCGCGGCAGCCACTGCGGAGTTGCGCGACCTCGTCGCGAACTACCGCGGCAACGAGTATGACGTGCGGCAGCCGGAACTGAGCGTGGACCCGTACGGCCTGGGGACCACCCTGTTCGAGGCGAGCCAGGACAACGGGTTCTGCCCCCTCGTCGACGTCGTCGATGGTGGGGTCACCGAGGTCACGGACGCACTCGGACGCCTCCAGCAGGCCCTCGCGCCCGACGATCTGTGAAGCATCCGGCCGGAGGCCCGTTTCGCCTGCAACGGCTCGTTCCGGCCGGTCGCTAGGCTCGGTCGCGATGAACGAGCCGTCCTCCGATCTGTCCGCACGGACGCTGCCGCCCTGGCTGACCGAGGCGGCTGACGTCCTGTGGGAGCGTCGCCGACTGGTCGTCGCGGCTGCGCTCGTAACGGTGGTCATCGGGATCGTCGGGGCGATGATGGCGCCGTCGCTCCTGCCGCCTCGTGCGATCGTGGGGGCGGCCGTAGGTCTGGCCGCCGTCCTGTTGGCAGCGGCCATCGGTCTGGCCGTGGATGCTGCCGACCTGATCGTGCGTGGTGCTCGGCACGTCAGGGCGGCCGGCGCCGACGTGGCTGCCAGCATCGGACCGGACGTCCGTGACATCGGCCCACTGCTGGCACGCGTGGGAGCGCACGCTGAGAACGGCCGGATCCGGGTGGCGCTGGTCCCCGCGTCGCGGGACGCCGGGGCTCCCGGCGCCCGTGCGTCCGCCCTGGCCGAGGCGCTCGCGCGCACGGGGCGGCGGGTGCTGGTCACCGACCTGACCAGGCCGGCGACACCGACGCCTGGCCTGTCCGAGGTCGTCACGGGCGAACGTCGTCTCGCCGAGGTGGCACACCTCGAGGACGACCTGTACCTGGCGCGCGTGCCCGTCGGCACGAACCCGGTCGGTGCCCTGCAGGGTCTCGTCGACTGGGTGGGGAACCTGCCCTCCGACCTCGACGTCCTCGTCGTTGCGCTGCCTCCACTTGCCGAGCCGGCCGTGATGCCGGCCGCGACGTTCGCTGACCTGCTGCTGATCCAGGTCGAGGCGAACCGCACGGAACGCGTCGACCTCATCGCTGCGCTCGACGCGGTCGACGCCGCCAACCTCACGGCCGAGGTCGTCCTCGTCGACCCTGCACGGTCGTGGACCGAACGCCAGGACACGGCGGCGACCGCCCCCGCGCCGCACGACCCGACGGCAGAGGCTACGGCGCCGGACACTCCCGCGCCGGAGGCTGCCGCACCGGATGCGGTCGAACCCACCGATGACGACGACGGCCGCGACGTGGACGCCGACGCCGTGGACGAGGAGGGCCCCGACGTCGTCGTCGCCGCCCCGGTGAACGACGGGTCCGACGATCACGACCTGCCCGATGCCGTGGACGAGCGTATGGCCGACGATGCCTCGGAGTCCGACGCGACCGACACGTCGGAGATGGCGCTCGGCGTCCTTCCGCCTGCGGTCGTTGCGGCGCCCCTGCCCGGCCGTGGCCACCCGCGGGATCTCGCACACGTCTGGGACGACTCCCCAGCAGCGGAGGGGGAGGTCGCCTTCTCCGAACCCGAACCCGAGCCCGAGCCGGCACCCGAGCCCGAGCCCGAGCCCGAGCCCGAGCCGGCGCCGGACCTGGGCGCGGATCCGGTTCCCGAACCCGACCGTGCACCCGTGGCCGAGGCGGTGCCCGCCGGTAGGACGAGTTCGCCGCCGACCTCGTCCGGCAACATCGATGACCTCGCCCGCGAGTCGGTCAGGACCGCTGCAGCGCTGTACGCCCTCGCCGAAGAGGTATGGCGCCGTGAGGACGGTGCGTGACCTCGACAGGTCGGCCTCGTCCTCCGGTCGGCCGCTACCAGGCGGCTACGATCCGCGGACGTCCCCCCACCACGACGAGGGGCTCCGGAGTGGATGAGCAGTACGGGGTCGACACACTCGACCTGCGCGACTACCTGGCGGTACTCCGCCGGCGCCGCTGGACGGTCGTGCAGGTGGTGGTGATCGTGGTCGCCGTGGCGATGATCGTCACGTTGCTCCAGTCACCTCGCTATTCGTCGACCGTGCGGGTGGTCATCCAGCCAAACACCGGCTCCCGCGATGCGGTCGCCGAACTCGTCCTCGGCCCCCGCGAACTCGAGACGCAGAAGGAACTGGTCGTCTCACGGCCGGTCGCCGAGCGGGTGGTCGAGGCCCTCGGGCTCGACGAGCCCCCCGATGACCTGCTTCCGCGGATCGACGTCAGCCTGCTCCGCGACACGCAGATCCTCGAGATCCGGGCGACGGCAGGCGAGGCGAACGAGGCCGCCACGCTGGCGCAGGCCTTCGCCGATGCGTATCTCGAATTCCGGCGTGACCAGGCACTCGAGGAGGTCCTTCGGGCGCAGCAGGCACTCGAACAGCGCGAGCAGGGGACCAGGGAACGGTTGAGCGAGGTCGAACTCGAATTGCTCAGGGCGTCCGGCGCGGACCAGACCGCCCTGCAGTTGGAGCAGGACCGGTTGGCGTCCGAGTTGGCGGCGCTCGCGGCCCAGCGCACGGCGCTGTCGGGCAACCAGGTGTTCGCGTCCGCCGGGGGACAGGTCATCCGCCCCGCGGACGTCCCGGACAGCCCGGTCAGTCCCAAACCGGTGCGGACCGGCATCCTCGCCGTCGTCCTGGGGTTGATGCTCGGGGTCGGCCTCGCGTTCCTGCGGGACTACCTCGACGACGCCATCCGGTCCGAGGACCAGGCCGTCCGGGCGGCCGGTAAGCCCGTGCTCGGCTACGTGCCGCGCTGGAAGTCCGATGGCGACACGCGACTGGTGTCGCTGGTCGAACCGTCCTCGCCCGTGGCCGAGTCGTATCGGACCCTGCGCACCAACGTGCGGTTCCTCACGGCAGGGCGGACCTTCCGATCGGTGCTCGTGACGAGCGCGTTGCCCGGCGAGGGCAAGACGACGACCGCGGCCAATCTCGCGGTCGCGATGGCGCGGTCGGGTACGCGGGTCCTGCTCGTCGGAGCCGACCTCAGGCGCCCGACGCTGCACAAGGCCTTCGGCACCGCGACCCGACCGGGACTGTCAGAAGCCCTGATCGGGGACGCCGAGCTCGTCGAGGCGATCGTGGACGTCGGCGTCCCGAACCTGCGCGTCATCCCCGGAGGGTCCGTGCCGCCCAACCCGACGGAACTTCTGGGGTCCCCCGCCATGGCGGCGATCATGGAGCAACTCGAGCAGATCGCCGACGTCGTGGTCTATGACGGTCCGCCCGTGCTCGCCGTTGCCGACGCCCTCGAGATCGGCCCGCGGACCGGAGCCGTCCTGGTGGTCGTCGACGTCGGCTCGTCAGGCCGCCACGCCGTACGGCAGGCCGCCGCCCGCCTCGAAGGCGTGGGCGCACCGTTCCCGGGCATCGTGCTGAACAATCTGGACCCGCAGGACGGGTACTACGGGTACGCGTACTACCACGATTACGAGTCCCAGGAGCCCGAGGACGCCGACGAGCCGGAGCCAGATGGGCTGGCGTCCGGGGGCGACGCCCCCTGAGCACGCGTGCTCCCCTGGCGACCCATACAGCGGAATCCTTGGCGCTGTGGCGTCCACTCTGCTTCACTAGTCCGCGTGCGCGTGCCAGGGGCCTCTCCCGGGGCATGGATGCGCACGAGGGGCCGGGGTGCCGGTCAGACGAAGGGAAGTCCGATGGGTCGGAATCGACGCACTGCATTGCTCGCAATCGTCACGGTTCTGGCGACGCTGGTGATCGGAGGGACCGCGTTCGCGCAGTCCTACCCAGGGGGAACCAGCGAGATCACGTGTGACGCAACGATCGTGCAACCAGGCTCGACGTTCACGTGCTCGGCTGGAGGCTTCAAGCCCGGCAGCAGCGTGTCGGTCACGGCGACCGGGTCGACCACGGACGCGACCGGGGCAGATGGCCAGGCGGCGGCTGGGACGTGGACCTACAACACCACCGTCACCGCGAACTCCAGTGGGGTCGCCACGGCGACCATCCAGGTGCCTGGCGACGCGGTTGGTCCGGTGTCGGTGACGTTCGAGGGCATCGACGTGAACGACAACACCCGGGTGCTGTCCGCGGTCGCGGTTGTCACCGTGGCTGCTCCGCCGGCCGGTTCCCCAGGCGACGGCGCCGCCGACGGTGACGAGACCGCTGCGACGGGTAACGACTTCACGACCGGCATCATCGCCGTCACCGCGTTGCTGGTGATCGGTGGCGGACTGCTGTTCGCAACGCGCCGCCGTCATCACATCGAAGTGTGACCCACACGCCGATACGGCAGATCGCGACGGCCCTCCTCGTGGGGGCCGTCGTCATGCTGTCGGCGTGTGCTGCGGGGCCGGTGCGGGAGTGGCGCGACCTCGAGGTGACACTGCCTGCCGGGTGGTCGGTGGGCAACGAGACGAGCGATGCAATCTATCTGGCCGACGGGGCGATGACCGGGGACCCCGATGATCCCGGGATCCTGCAGGTGGGCGTGCAGTTGAGCTACGAGCCACGAACGAGTGTCGAGGACTGGCGCCGGTTCGCGGACGAGCAGGAAGCGGCCGTCGAGGAGGACGAGCGGATCGAGGTCGGCGGCCTGCCGGCGCACCGGCTGGTCTTCTCGTACGTGACCGGCGACACCCCGACCAGGGAAATGGTGGTGGTCGTGCCGTCGCGTGGCGTCGTGCTGCTGTTCCAGCCCGTGCCGCTGGCCGGCGAGCAGGACGGCCAGGAGCGGTTCCTGCAGCGGCGCGACGAGTTCGACCAGATCCTCGATTCCATAGAGTTCGGCGCTCCGGTCGGGTACGAGCCGTAGGGGATCGCTGCCCGTGTACCTTGCGGGCTGCTGATCCGTTCGCCTGTGCTGGAGTCCTTCGCCCGTGAGCACGTCCTCCCTGCCCGAACATGCCCAGGGCCTGCGACAGCTCACCGCCGTTGAGGCAGAGGCGATGGGGCTCGTGCGGATGGGCGAGCGCCCGAACCTGCTGCGCTACATCCGCGAACTCCTCGAGCGGCGCGAATTCATCATGCTGATCCCGCGCAGCGAGATGCGGTCCCGCAGCATGAACACGGTGTTCGGCAGCGTGTGGCACCTTCTGAACCCGCTGATGCTCGCCGGCGTGTACTACCTCATCTTCGAGACCATCCTGGGAACGGGTTCTCGCGGAGGGATCGACAACTACGCGGCCTTCCTGGTCATCGGGATCATGGTCTTCACGTTCACCCAGAAGACCCTGGTGACCGGCGCGCGCACCGTCGTGAACGACGTCAAGCTGCTGCACAACGTCAACTTCCCTGCGGCGGTCCTGCCGATCTCGGCCGGACTGAGTGAAGGGATGTCGCACCTGTACGCCATCGCGGCCATGCTGGTCGCGGTGATCCTCATGGGAGAACCTCCCCACCTCGGATGGGTTCTCATCTTTCCGATAGCTGGCATCCAACTCTTCTTCAACTGGGGGCTCGCCTTCTTCTCGGCGCGGATCACGGTGCACTTCCGCGACACCGAACAGTTCCTCCCGTATGTCACGCGGATCTGGCTGTACCTGTCCGGCGTCCTGTTCGGCGTGGAACGGATCAGCGACCCTGTGAAGCGGACGATTTTCGAGCTGAACCCGCCGTACGCCTACATCAAGCTCACGCGGGACCTCATCTTCGGCAACCCGATCGAGCTGCGGTTCGTCGGGCTCGCGGTCGGCTGGGCAGTCGTGATGTTCGTTGCCGGCTTCCTGTTCTTCTGGCAGTACGAAGGCGAGTACGCCCATGCCGCGTGAGTCCGAGACGCGCCAGCCGCCATCTGTCGTGCTCGACGACGTCTACGTCACGTACAAGGTCTTCGAGGACGTGCGTCCGACGATGCGGCGGTTCGTTGCGAACCGTTTCAAGCCGCGCGAGTACGCGCCGGTGCACGCCATAAAGGGCGTGTCGCTCACGGTCGAGCGCGGCGAGACCGTCGGCATCATTGGTCGGAACGGGTCCGGCAAGTCGACGCTCCTGCGAGCCATCGCAGGTCTGCTCCCGCCGACGGCCGGAGCGGTGCTGGCGTCGTCCCAGCCTGTGCTGCTCGCCGTGGGTGCAGCCCTGCGTCCGGATCTCTCGGGCCGCCGCAACGTGTACCTCGGGTCCAGCGCGATCGGCCTCAGCCACGACGACATCGACCGACGGTTCGACGAGATCGTCGAGTTCGCTGGCGTCGGGCACGCGATCGATCGACCACTGAAGACCTACTCGTCGGGCATGAACGCCCGTCTTCAGTTCGCCGTTGCGAGCGCGATCGAGCCCGAGATCCTGCTGATCGACGAAGCGTTGGCCGTCGGGGACGCCGAGTTCCGGCGCAAGTCCGCCGCACGTGTCCGCGAGATGCACGCCGCCGCAGGCACGGTCTTCATCGTCAGCCACGGAGCAGGTCTTCGGGACCTCTGTACCCGCGTCGTCTGGCTCGATGACGGCGTCGTCGTCGCTGACGGCGTGCCAGAAGACGTTCTCAGCGCGTACGAAGAAGCCACCGGGGGTGCGCTCGAGGGCGACCCCGGCGGGGGTTGAGTCGTGCCGGAGGGCGATGAGACCGAGGACCTCCGCGTCCGGATCGCCAAACTCGAGGATGCCCTCGAGGCGGAGCGGAAGGTATCCGAACAGTGGCGGCGCGTCGCCGAGGAGCGGCGTGTCGCCATGGAGCGACTGCGGCAACGACGCGTCGTACGGTTGGTCCTCGCGGTGGCCAGGGTCGTCATGCCGTGGCTGCACCGCGGTCGCCGAATGGCAGGTGCGGTACAACGACAGGGGCGTGGTTTCGCGTCATCGGTCGTCGGCTTGCACCACCGCGTCGCCGCGGGCCGGCGGGCACAGGCGTTGGCCGCCGCGTGCGGGGATCTGCCCGATCCGCCCGAGGACCCGAGGTCGGTGGCGGCCGTCGTGCTCACCAGGGACGGCAAGTCCCATCTCGAACGTCTGCTTCCGCGGCTTGCGTCCAGTCGGCACGCGCTCGAGGTCCTCGTGGTCGACAACGCCTCGGCGGCCGAGACGGCCTCGTGGTTGGCCGGGCAACCTGGTATCGCGGTCCAGCGCAACGACACCAACCTGGCGTTCGCCGAGGCCAACAACCGTGCGGTCGACCTGACCGATGCCGATGTGGTGGTGTTCCTGAACGACGACGTCGAACCGTTCGATGATCGTTGGATCGATCGACTGTTGCGGGAGCTTCACGGCGATGTCGCCGCCGTCGGCGCACAGCTTGTCTACCCCCGCAGGCGCCTGCTCGACGGGCGCGTGCGCGACGTCTCGGTCCAGCATCGGGGGATCCTGTTCGAGAGTGCCGCGGACGAACCACCCCGACCGGTGCACGTCGACCGCTACGAGGACGTCGACCCCTGGATCCAGGCGTACGACGTTCCGGCAGCGACGGCGGCATGCCTGGCGGTCGATCGTGCGGTCTTCCTGGAGGTGGGTGGTTTCGACACCGCATACGCGTGGGGGGCCGAGGACGTCGACCTGTGCTGGCGTCTCGGCCAGGCAGGTCACCGGGTACGCGTTGCTCCTGACGCCGTCCTCTGGCACCGCGAGGGTGCGACGCGCCATCGTGACGATCCACAGGAGCGTGAGCGCCGCCAGGTCGCGAACTGGACGATCTTCGAGGACCGGTGGGGGTCGGCCGTGCGGCGAGCGGTCGCGCTCGATCGGGTGCACGGAGCCCTCGTCCTGAGTCGACGACCGTACGAGGTCGCCATCACCATCACGCGGGACCTCGAGTCGGCTGGCTACGGCGACCACTACACGGCGCACGAACTCGGCGACGTCCTCGCGTCGTTCGGATGGACCGTGCGCTTCATCGAGCGCTACCGGGACGCCTGGTACGACGTCCCGGCGACCGTGGATGCCGTCATCGTGCTGCATGACGTCTTCGACGTCAGGCGTGTTGCCCGCCCCGGCCTCACGACTTTGGCGTGGGTGAGGAACTGGGTCGATCGGTGGCTGTCCCACCCGTGGTTCGACGACCTCGACATCGTCGCCGCCTCGTCACGGGCGGCTGCGGACGAGCTCGTCGCCGGGTCCCGCCTGACGCACGTGCCGGTTCTTCCGCTGGCCACCGATCCCCAGCGGTTCGACGCCGGTGACCACCAACGGGAGGGCGTCGTCCTGACGGCGAACCACTGGGGTTACGACCGGGGAGTCGAGGCCCTGGTCGAGGTCGTACCGAGCCTGCGACTGTACGGCAAGGGTTGGGAGGACGTCCCTGCTGTGGCGCACGTCTGGCAGGGGCCACTGCCGTACGACGGCCTGCCCGACCTCTATGCCGCGAGTTCGATTGTCATCGACCAGACCGCCGGACCGACCCGCGAGCACGGCTTCGTGAACAGCCGCGTGTTCGATGCCGCAGCGGCCGGAGCCTTTGTCATCTCGGACCAGGTCGACGGCCTGACGGACCTGTTCGGGCCGGATGTCGTTGCGACGTACCGGACGCCGACCGAGCTCGCGGCAGAGATTGCCAGGGCGTTGGAGTCGCCGGCGGCGACGCGGAAACGCGCCGAACGTCTCCGCAACCTCGTGGTCGCCGAACACACCTACCAGGCACGAGGCATGGCGATCAGGGACCTACTCGCCGACCGCGTCAATCGTCCGAGCATTGTCGTGAGGACGGGGGCGCCGAACACGAAGGAGGCCCGGAGCTGGGGTGACACCTACTTCGCGGAGGCCATGGCCGCCGAGTTGCACGCGCGGGGTCACCAGACCCTGATACAGACCCTCGACGAGTGGGACGACCGGCGAGGCCGGGGCTACGACGTCTGCCTCCACCTGCGTGGCCGTTCCCGCGTGCCACCGAGCGACGGACAGTTCCGGGCCGTCTGGGTGATCTCCCATCCCGAGGAGGTCGGCCCGGACGAGGTCGCCGAGGCAGACATCGTTTTTGCCGCCTCCGAGGCACTCGCCCGCGCACTCGCGACCACCGACCGTCCCGTGCACACGTTGCTGCAGGCCACTGACACCGGGCGGTTCCGGCCGCGTCAGCCGACTCGCCGGTACGCCCACGACCTCGTGTTCGTCGGCAATTCACGGTTCGTGGAACGCCACATGGTCCGGGACGCCCTCGGTGCGGGTCTACCGCTGACCATCTACGGGGCCAACTGGGAGCGCTACGTCCCCGCCGAGGTCATCGCCGGCCGCTTCGTCGCCAACGAGGATCTTCCCGTCGTCTACAGTTCCGCGAGCGTCGTCCTCAACGACCACTGGCCGGGGATGCGCGAATGGGGATTGATCAGCAACCGTGTCTTCGACGTCCTCGCGTGTGGGGGCTGCCTCGTGTCCGACGACGTCAGCGGCCTCAGGGAGCTGTTCGGCGAGGCCGTGGCGATCGCCGACGGGCAGGCCGCAGTCGAGCTCACCGTGAACCGTCTTCTGGCTGACCCAGCGGAGCGGACCCGGATGGGCAACGCCGGACGAACCCTCGTGGAGGCGGAGCACACCTTCGCGCATCGGGCTGATGCCTTCTTGGCCGCAACGATCCCGGTCTGGCAGGCGACCAGGGGCACCTAGCGTCCGCGGCTACCCTGCGCCGGCGTCGAGGAGCACCGCGTGGACGACATCATCAGCCGGTTCGCCGAAGGCCAGTGGGTCGTCGGTGTCTGCGGCCTCGGGTACGTGGGGCTGCCCCTTGCCGTGACGGCGTCGGAACGGGGGATCGGGGTCATAGGCTTCGATGTCGCTCCGGACAAGGTCGACGCGCTGAATGCGGGTTCCTCGCACGTGGAGGACGTGCGCGACGACACACTGCGCGCGGCGCTCGCAGGCGGTGCGACGTTCACCACGGACGCGTCCCGACTTGCCGAGGCGGATGCGATCATCATCGCGGTTCCGTCACCGCTCGGACGGTCGCGTCAGCCCGACATGCGCTTCATCGAGGCTGCCGCCGCGACCGTCGAGCAGGTCGCACGACCTGGGCAGTTGATCTCGCTCGAGTCCACCACGTACCCGGGTACCACCGAGGACTACCTGCTGCCCGCTGTCGAACGCGCTGGGCTGACCCTGGACACGGACGTCTTCGTCTGTTTCTCCCCCGAGCGTGTCGACCCCGGCAACCCACTGGCGACCCATCAGATCCCGAAGGTCGTTGGCGGTGTCACGCCGCGATCCGGTCAGGTGGCCGCAGCGGCGTATGGGCGGCTCGTTGACAAGGTCCACCTTGTCGGCAGCGCACGGGCGGCGGAGCTGACCAAGCTCCTCGAGAACACGTACCGAGCCGTGAACATCGCGCTCGTGAACGAGATGGCGCAGCTCGCGCATGTCTTCGACATCGACATCTGGGAGGTCGTCGACGCCGCCGCGACCAAGCCCTTCGGGTTCCAGGCCTTCTACCCGGGGCCGGGTGTCGGCGGCCACTGCATCCCGCTCGATCCCCAGTATCTGGCCTGGCGCGCGCGGGAGCTGAGGGCCACGACCCGCTTCATCGACCTCGCCGAGGATGTGAACCGGCACATGCCCGACTACGTCGCGGGCCGCATCATCGACGAGCTCAACAGTCGTGGACTCCCCGCGTTCGGGACGAGCATCCTCGGTGTGGGGCTGGCCTACAAGCCGAACGTCGGCGACGATCGGGAGTCACCGGCACTCGACGTTCTCGAGGGCCTGGCCCGCCGCGGGGCGCGGATCGGCGTACTGGATCCGCACGTCCCCATCGACCGCCTCGCCGGTCATGGTTACGACGTGGTCACCGCCGACGACACGTTCTCGAGGCACGCTGCCGCGGTCATCCTGACCGACCACGACGATCTGCCGTACGAACGTCTGGCCAGCGAGGTTCCCTTCGTCTTCGACACCCGTGGCGCGTATCGAAAGCGCGGCATCATGGCCGCCAACGTCGTGGCCCTCTGACGACACGTGGACGTCCTCGTCGTAACCATCGTCCATACGCCGCTCGACGCTCGGATCCATCGCCGTCAGATCACGAGCCTTCTCCGTGCAGGACATCGTGTCCGGTACGCGGCACCATTCACTGCCTACGGTGTCGATCCTGCGCAACTCGACCTGTCCGCCCTGACCACCCAGGACCTTCCCAGGGCAACAGGCCGACGGCGGCTCAGGGCACTGCGTGCCGCACGCCGACTCGTCAAGAGCGCGACCGAGGACGTCGTCATCGTGCACGATCCCGAGCTGCTCCTCGCTGTCGTCGCGGCGCGGACGCCCCCGATCCTGTGGGACGTGCACGAGGACCTCGCTGGCTCCCTCACGGACAAGCCGTGGCTGCCGGCCTGGCTCCGGCCGATGACCCGAGGGCTCGTCCGCTGGGCGGAACTTCGGGCCGAGAAGCGTTACGAGGTCATGCTCGCCGAGTCCTCGTACACGGACCGGTTCCGTCGACCTCACCCCGTCGTGACGAATCGCCCATGGTTGCCCGACGCGCCCGTCGTCCCCGGTGATCGCCGGGTCGTCTACCTCGGACGGGTGTCGATCCTTCGTGGGGGGCACGACCTGCTCGAGATCGGACGGCGGCTGCAACCGCACGGGATTCAGGTCGAGGTCATTGGCCCGATCGACGCCGAACTCCGTGCGGAATTCGCGGCTGCCTCGGCAGCGGGGACCGTCGTCGCCATCGGATTCATGCCGAACGTGCAGGCGCTCGGTCGTCTCGACGGGGCTCTCGCAGGGCTGAGCCTGCTGCGTGACCACCCCAATTACCGATTCTCCCTGCCGACGAAGATCCTCGAATACCAGGCGTATGGGCTGCCGGTCATCACGACGCCGCTGCCCGAGGCCGAACGGATCGTCCGGAGCGCCGGATCCGGCGTGATCGTGGACTTCGCGGACCCGGCTGGCACGGTTGAGGCCATACTGGCGCTGCGCGACGACCCGGATCTCGTCCGCGCACTCGCAACGGCGGGCCGCCGCGCTGCTGAACGGGAGTGGTCGTGGGATGCCGTGGCCGACGACTTCGTCGCGACGGTCGAACGGGTGGCTGCGACCCATCGAACCTAGTCGTAGGCGAACGCGAGGCTCGCCTCGGCCGTGTACGTGATGCTGCCAGGGCCACCCACCAGCGTCAGTGCGCGGTCCGGGGAGTCGTGCTTCGCCAACCAGTTCAGTGCGGCCGACGAATGCCGCGCGTCCTGCCCGTGCACGAGCAGCAGATTGGCACCGACCTGGGCCGCGGCGGCTCCCGCTGCAAGAGCATCGGGCCAGTTCGTCCCGGTGACGAGCCAGACCCGGTCCGTGCTGGCTCCGGCGGCGGCGGCCTGGTCCGCTACGGCGGCTGACGTGTCGTAGCGGCTCTCGCCGGAGACCCGGGTCACCTTGCGTTCGTTGCGGCCGTCACCGTCGGAGTCCTCGATGCGGGCAGCGACCGTGGCACTGACCGACCCCGGCCCACCCACGATCACGACCTCGGAGATCTTCAGGTCATTCAGGGCATCCGCGGTGGCTTCTGGGAGGCCATCGCGAGTGACCAGGAGAACAGGGCGCTTCGTGGTGGCGGAGAGCGCCGAGGCGGCCACCGCATCCGGCCAGCCTCGATTCGGGTCGTCGTTGGCTCCCTCGACGACATAGGCGAGCGATGTGGCAGGCGTGAGGGCCGCGACGGCAGCCGCAGTGCTGTAGCGGTCGGGCCCGCTGACTCGTGTGACCTCGAGTCCTTCGCCCTGCAGGGTCTTTCGGACCGACGCGGACAGCGAGTTCTCGCCGCCGAGAAGGTAGGCCCGCGTCGACTTCAGTCGACGGATCTCCGCCAGGGTCGTCGACGTGAGCTGCGCCGAGTCGGACAGCAGCAGCGGGGCCTTCAGCGTGCCGGCCAAGGCCGAACCTGCGAGAGCGTCGGCATAGACATCGGCCCGGGCGATGAGGACGTTGGGTGCACCACCCGGGAAAGCCGTCTGGGACAGCACGACGGACGTGGCGATCCGGGAGACGCCAGCCCGCCGCCGGGTGTCCGGCTCCGGCCCGAAGATGCCAAGGCCCGCTGCGTGTGCCCGGAGGGCGTCACAGGTTCGCGGGGCCGCGAACTCGGATCCGAGCCGCACGTTCCCTCCGAGGTCGGCGATGGGCTGTGGTGAGTCGTTGTGGTTGGAGATGACGGAGTCGGCCCCGTATCCACCGTTCACGAGCGCACGATTACCGGATCCGGAGAGCTCGAGACCCCGGATGTTCGGGTACCACGGTTGCGACCATGTTCCGTTGTCCTGACGGATCATGAGGTTGCGTTCGATCAGGTTGTCGTGGCTCTTCCATGCAACGAGCACGTTCTGGGGCGCATCGGCGAGCACGTTGTTACGCACGACGACGCCCGACGTTCCAGGTAGTTCGGCTGACCCTGCAGCCAGTTTGATGTTCGATCCGTTGGGCGCGCCGTACACCACGTTGCGTTCGATGACCCCGGACCCCGGGGCCACAGAGTTGCCTGCTCCCACGTAGATGTTGTGGTCGTTGTTGTCATCGTTGGTGGGCACGGTGGTGTGGATGCAGGAGTCACGGATCGCCCAGTCGGTCGCCAGGCCCGGGGTCTCGGCCATCACGCGCAACGCCGCGTAGGAGCGGTTTCCGTGGATGGTCGTGTTCGTGATCTCCCAACCGACGCCGTCCACGAGACGCACGAGCGCCGCGTTCGCTCCCAGGGTTGCGGCGTCCCACGTGAACTCGAGTCCGGAGAAGGTCCAGTAGTGCACCCCGCCCTTGGTCAGGGTCATCCCGCCCCTGATGACCGGGGACTCGCCCGGATGGTTGCGGACGGTGATGCGGGAGGTCGGGGTCCCCTTCGCGTACTCCTTCCCGCTGCCGATGCGCTCGACGTACGTGCCGCCGCGCAGATACAGCGTGTCGCCCGCCCGCAGTTGCTGCATCCCGAACTGGATCCCGTGCCAGGGGTCGTCGATGCTGCCGCTACCCGTGTTCGAACCGTTCGGAGCGACGTAGAACGATCGGCCCGCGGCTTGCGCGGGTCGCTGGGTGGACACGACCGCCGATCCGACGACGAATGTGGCAGCGAGGAGGATGGTCAGGAGACGAGTCACGGTGGCGGGGGCTCCCAGACGGGATTGACGGCGGCGGATCCGTAGGATCTACCTCGGTCGCCTTCCGCTCGGGCTGTAGCCCGAGGGTTGGCCCGAAGAGGTGATCTCCGGCTCCGGAGACCGCCTGTCACGAGGGTAGGACCTGTTTCGATGACTGCACGCGACGACCCAGACGTCGGGGTCGTCATCCCGTCGCGTGACTCGGCCGGCACGCTGCCCGCAGCTGTCGCGTCCGTGCGCGCCCAGCGGGCCGGGACGCCGATCGTCGTGGCCGTCGGACCCTCTCGTGACGGCACCATGGATGTCGCTGGAGCGCTGGCCTCCGAAGACCAGGCGGTCCTCGTCGTGGACAACCCTGCGGGGTCGACTCCGGCGGGCCTCAATGCTGGGCTATCACGGTTGGTGGCTCCGGTAATCGTCCGACTGGATGCCCATGCGAGCCTCCCGGATGGGTACATCACGACGGCGCTCGAGGTACTGGCCGAGCACCCCGAGGTCGCCAACGTCGGCGGCCGGCAGGTCCCGACTGCAGAGCGTGGCTTCGCCGCGGCCGTGGCGGCCGCGATGCGCTCGCCTGCCGGCGCCGGCGGCGCTGCCTACCGGACAGGGACCACGGCAGGACCGACTGACACCGTCTACCTCGGCGTCTTCCGGCGCGAGGCGTTGGATCAGGTCGGTGGATTCGACGAACAGATGCTGCGAAACCAGGACTATGAGCTGAACATACGACTGCGCGAGGCAGGCTGGACCGTGTGGTTCGATCCCCGGCTCGAGGTCACGTACCGGCCCCGGGGCACGGTCCGGGCGCTCGCCCGCCAGTACGTCGAGTACGGGCGTTACCGCAGGCTCACCGCGAGGCTCCACCCAGGCACGCTGCGGCCCCGACAACTGGCCGCCCCGGTCCTCGTCCTCCTTGGCGTCACCGCACTTCTCGCCGGCGTGTTCATTTCCTGGCTGGTCCCCGTCATCGCAGGGTCCTGCTACCTCGGCGTGCTCCTGGGCGCCGGGGTCGCTGCGGACCTCCGTCGAGGCCCGGCCGTGGCGCTCGCCCTTGCCACGATGCACCTGTGCTGGGGGGTAGGCTTCCTGCTCGGGCCACCGCGGCAGGCCGTCACCTCGTAAGGCCCCGGCGAGACACCTCATGGCCGATCCCAGCACCGACCCGAACGCCACCTCTGGTCCGTCGCCTCACGAACCGAAGCGTGGTGAGGCGCCGCCCATCGTCGGGGTGACGCCACTGATGACGCGGCTGAACGAGCACGGGTTCCGCCTCGTGCAGGCCGCTGACGTCCTCGCCATTCTCGTCGTGCTCGTCGGCACCATCAGCATCCGCAGCCTGCTGACCAACGGCGATCCGCTCGCCTGGCCGACCTACTCAAAACCGCTGTACGCGATCTCGTTCCTGGTCACGACCGCGATCTTCGCCGCCAGCCTCTACTTCGGTGGCCTCTACGAGCGGGAACCCCGACTCGGTCGACCACCCGTGCTGCCCCGCGCCATGCGTCAGACCCTGGCCGCCGGAGGTTTGGTCGCGCTGTTGAACCTCGGTGCCACCGGCCTTGCCGAACGCTGGGGGTTCACCACCCAACGCGCCCTGCCGATGCCGACGTTGAACCTCGTGATCCTCATCCTGATCAGCGCCGTCGCAGTGGCAGCGAACCGCCGACTGTCGACCTGGATGCGCACGAACCGGGAGGGCCCCCCCCGGGTGTTCCTGGTCGGCGCGCCGGACGATCTGGAGACGGCGATGTCGCACCTGCGCACCGACCCGACCAGGGCACTCGTGGCGGCCGCATCGTCGGACACCGAACGGATCGTCGACCGGGTGGACGAGGCCGCCGCCACCGACGTCGTCCTGCTGTCGTCGGTCTGGCTCGACTCGCTGTACCCGCGTACGTTGCAGGAGTTCGACGACCGTGGCGTCTCGGTCCTGCAGCGCGTCACCGCGAAGGAGACCATGTTCGGGCTCGAACGCGTCCGGCAGATCGGTGGGCTGCCATTCGTCCTGCTACGCCCGCACGCGATCGCCGCGTCGCGCGAACACTTCAAGCGGTTCACCGACCTCATGTTCCTCATCGTGCTCGCGCCCCTTTTCGTGCCGCTCCTGTCGGCCGTCACGCTCTACCAGTTCTTCGTCGTCGGCCGTCCCATCCTGTTCTGGCAGGTACGGGTGGGCGCCAGAGCCAAACCCTTCCGCATGGTCAAGTTTCGGACCATGTACGCCAACGCCGAAGAGGACGGGAACCCCCGCCTCGCAAGCCGGGACGATCCCAGGATCATCCCGGCATGCAAGTGGCTACGGGCGACCCGGCTCGACGAACTGCCGCAGATCTACAACGTCCTCCTCGGCGAGATGTCGTTGGTCGGACCGCGCCCCGAGCGCCCCGAGCTGACCGCCCAGTTCGAGCGCGTCATCCCCGGCTACGCACGGCGACACGAGCTGCCGCCCGGTTTGACGGGGCTGGCCCAGATCCACGGTCGGTACCACACCGACCCCGAGTACAAGCTCGGCTACGACCTGCAGTACCTCGTCAACTGGTCGCCGGTTCTCGACCTCGAGATCATCGCCCGCACCGTGTGGGTCGTCCTGACGCGCAAGATCTGACCGGCTCGGCAGTGTCGGATCAGCCCGGCAGTCCCATCTCGCGCAGGATCGCGCTGACGTCGGCCTCGTCCATCCCGCGTTCGAGCAGCGCCTCGGCCAACCTCGGTCCCATCAGCGGCATGGAACACCTCGGGCAGAAGTTGGCGTGCACCAGCGCGTCAGGGACAGCGAACTGGCAGCGTGGGCACTCGTCCACGGCCCGCCGCTGGTCCACCCCGACGTCCTGCAGCGCGTCCACGTACCCGCGGGCGTACTCCCACGGGATGTACTTGTCCGGTTCGGGGGCGAACGCCGGCTCGTGCACCGGGGTCTCGCCCGTCTCGAGCAGCAGCGTGAGGTTCCCGCGCAGCAGGTCCCACGGGTAGTAGTGCTCCTCGGCGCAGTCCTGGCAATACACCGCTACGCCTCGGTACCCATCGGTCGAGAACGTCGCCTCGAACGCCTCGAGGTCGACAAGGTCCTGACGCACCAACGCCGACTCGTGCTCGTCGAGCGGCGCCAGGTCACCGTCCTCGAAGTCCTCGAACTCGTCGAAGTCCTCGAACTCCTCTTCGTAGTCGTCCGCCACGCATCCTCCTGCCTACAGACCGCCAGTGTGGCACGGCACCCCGCCGCGCGTGCGGTCTGTCCACAAACGCCACGCAACTACCATGGGCCGATCGCGACACGAGGACCCCAGAGTGCAGGACATCGACCTCGGCGGCGGCCGTACGGCCCGCCGAGCCTATGACCTCGACGACATCACCCTTGTGCCGACCAAGCGCACACGTGACCGCCGTCTCATCGACCTGACCTGGCAGCTCGACGCCTACCAGTTCGACCTCCCCCTGCTGTCCGCGCCGCTCGACGCCGTGACCTCGCCCCGCATGGCAGCCGGCGTGACCGCACTCGGCGGCCTCGGCGTCCTGAACCTCGAAGGTCTGTGGACCCGGTACGCGGACCCGGTCGAGGTCTTCGACGAGATTGCCGGTCTGCAGCCCGGCCCGTCCGCGACCCAGCGTCTGCAGGACCTGTACGACGAACCGGTGAAGGAGGAACTGATCGGCCGGCGTGTGGAGGAACTCAAGGCCGCCGGGCACGCCGCAGGGTCGCTGACCCCGCAGAAGGTCGAGCGCTACCACCACGCCGCCCTCGAGGCCGGCCTCGATCTCCTCGTCGTCCAGGGCGTCGTCGTCACCGCCCAGCAGGTCGGCCCCGAAGACGTCGAGCCGCTCGACCTGCGCTCGTTCACGGCCCGCTACGACATCCCGGTTGTCGTCGGTGGTGTCGCCAGCGAGAAGTCCGCGCTCCACCTCATGCGGACCGGCGCCGTCGGCGTCATCGTCGGCGTCGGGCACAGCACGCTGTCGACCACTGATGCCGTCCTCGGTACCGGCGTGCCGCGCGCGACGGCGATCGCCGACGTCGCCGCGGCCCGCAACCGCTACCTGCTCGAGTCCGGCCGCTACGTCCAGGTCATCGCCTCCGGGGGTCTCAGGACGGGCGGCGACATCGCCAAGGCCATCGCGGTGGGTGCGGATGCCGTGATGCTCGGCCGTGCGCTCGCCGCGGCTGAGGAGGCGCCGGGAGCCGGGACCTACTGGGGGCTGTCCGCCGCGCACCACGAGCTGCCGCGGGGCCGCTTCGAACGCATCGAGACCCTCGGTACGCTCGAACAACTGCTCATCGGCCCCGCGCACCGCGACGACGGGACCGCCAACCTCTTCGGGGGGCTGCGCCGAACCCTCGCCGTGTGTGGCTTCGAGAACCTCCGCGCCCTGCACCGAGCCCAGCTCGCCGTCCGCGCCTGACTCCCTGACGACTGGCGGCCCGAACCGCCCTTGACCCTGCGACGACGACCATGCCGACTGACCTTCGCCGCCTGACCCTCGTGCTCGCGACCGCGTTTGCGCTGACCGCCTGCGCCGGGGGCAGCGAGATCATCGACGGGACTCCTGGTGTCGCCAGCCACGCGCCTGGCACATCGGCGCCCACCGAGCCAGGCGCCACACCGGGATCGTCGGACGTGCCGACGGGACCCGACGGCAGCCCCCTTGCGTCCGAGCCTGGCCAGCAACCAACCGGCGCACCAGACTCCACTGCCACAGCTGAACCTGCGGAATCCTCGTCCGTCGACGACGCGGGTCGCGTCGGCGTCAACGGCCCCGCGATGCTGCGTGGTGATCGACCGCGCCTGGTGATCGAGGTCGATGTCCAAGAGGGCGTCGTGTTCGACCAGGCCGCACTCGACCATCTCGTCGACGAGGTCGCGCGCCACGTCGACAAGCCTCAGGGGATCGTGTTCGCCGGCTCGAACACCTTCGCCGCGGACCGGACGGCGTGGACCAGCAGCGACCTGCGCGACGTCGCCACGGCGAATCGCTCGACAGCTACCAACGCCACCGAGGTGAGCGTCCACATCCTCTACGTCCGGGGTGGGTTCCACCAGGACGGTGAACAGACCGCGGCGATCGGCGTGGCCTACACCGCCAGCAACGTGGCCATCTTCCCGCAGCGCTGGGCAGGCCTCGGGGCGCTGCTCGGCTCGGACCGGGCGATCGAGCGAGCCGTGCTCGTCCACGAACTCGGTCACCTCTTCGGACTCGTCAACCTCACGTACCAGTCCGAGATCGACCACGAGGACCCGGAACACCCCGGCCACTCGTCGAGCACGAAGTCCGTCATGTACCACGCGATCGAGTCGACCCTGATCGGGCAGGTGTTCTCTGGGCCGCCACCTGACCGGTTCGACGAGGCCGATGCGGCAGACTTGGCGGGGTTGAAGTCCGGGCGGTACTGACACAGCAGAGAGGCATACATGGCCCTGGCCGTCCTCCTGGCTTCCTTGTTGGTCGGTGCACTGTTCACCCTGTCGATCGGCGGGCGTGACTTCGTCATCAGTGCCGTCGACGTGGCTTCGGTGGGGATCGCGGCGTGGGGCCTCGTGGTCGCCCGTCGACGGGGGAGCCTGCGGCTCGACGTCGCGCTGCTCGGCTACCTCGGCATCTTCATGGTCGTGCTCGTGCAGTTGCTGACCGTCGACGACCGGCTGAACCTGCTCGGAGGTGCCAGCCGCTTCGCCGGCCCGTTCCTGCTCGTCCTCGGACTGTCGCAACTGCTCGGTGACGAGGGCCGCCTCCGCTTCGGCCATCTGGGCCGGCCCGACGCCACGTGGCGGTGGCCCGAGATGTTCGCCGTCTTCGGTGGGTTGTTGGCGCTCTGGATCGGCGCCCTGCTGGTCGCAGGCCTGACCGATCCGGCCAACGAGACCTTCTACGACGTCAAGAACTCGATCAGCATGCCGCTCGGCGCCAGCAACTACGTGGCTGCGTTCGTCCTGGTGCCCGCCGTCGCGCTGTTCGCGCTCGGCCTGCGTCGGCGGCGCTACCTGCTGATGACGATCCTGCCTGCCGTCGGTGTCGCCGCGACGCTGTCGCGCGGTGCGTTCCTCGGCCTCGGAGCCGGGATCGCCGTGGCCGTCGTGATCCGCCTGCGCGCGCGTGCCGGCGTGGTCCTCGCGGCGGCGTGCGCCGGCGTCGTCCTCGCCGTGTCGATCGTCATGGGAGTGGTCGGCACGGCCATGCCCGTGACGGCGTCGACCATCGCCGGGCGCCTCGTCCTGCTCGAGGCCGCATGGGACGGCTTCGCCGCCCATCCGCTGGTCGGTGTCGGGCTCAACAGCATCCTCGAGGTGACTGGGTCGTTGCCCGAGCCACACGTGAATGCGCACAACCTGCTGCTCCACGCACTCGTGACCACGGGCATCCTCGGCACCATCGCGTACCTGGCGCTGTGGTGGTTCCTTGGTCGCCGCACGTTCCACGGCATCCTCGCCGGTGACGGCGAGGCGGCCGCGCTCGTCGCTGCGGCGGTCGCCCTGTTCGTCCACGCCGCCGCTGAGGCCCTGGCCTACACCAGGGCCGTCGAGGCCCTGGTGGCCGCGATGCTGGCGATCGCCGCCACGCGTCCGAAGTCCGGTGCGGTCCGTGAATGGCCGTGGGGGCCGGGGCCGCGGACGGGGAAGTAGCATCGCCGCATCCCAGTTCCAGGCGGAGCAGCGTTGACGGACTTCGACACCGTGCTCGTGGTGGACTTCGGGGCCCAGTACGCACAGTTGATCGCGCGCCGGGTCCGTGAGGCCCACGTCCACTCCGAGATCGTCGCCCACTCGATCACGCCGGACGAGGTCCGCGCCAAGAACCCTGCGGCAATCATCCTGTCGGGTGGCCCGGCGTCGGTATACGCCGAGGGTGCGCCGACGATGGATCCGGGCGTCCTCGACCTCGACATCCCGGTGCTCGGCATCTGCTACGGACAGCAGTTGATGACCCAGTTGCTCGGCGGGACGGTCGCGCACTCGGACATCGCGGAGTACGGCAAGACGGATCTGTCCGTCGCCGCCCAAGGAGTGCTGCTGGACGGCGCTCCGGCCGAGCAGACCGTGTGGATGTCGCACCGTGACGCGGTCAGCGAGGCACCCGACGGGTTCGTGGTCACCGCGGCGACGGCCAGTGCACCGTGCGCGGTGATCGAGGACCGGGAGCGCCGGCTGTTCGGCGTCCAGTACCACCCGGAGGTCTCGCACACGCCCTACGGCCAGGATCTGTTGCGCCGGTTCCTGTACGACGGGGCCGGATGCCGTCCGACGTGGACGCCGCTGAACGTCATCGAGCAACTCGTGGACGACATCCGCGCGCAGGTGGGTGACCGGCCCGTGCTGTGCGGCTTGTCCGGCGGCGTGGACTCGTCGGTGGCTGCTGCGCTGGTCCACAAGGCCGTCGGTGACCAGCTGACCTGCGTGTTCGTCGACCACGGGCTGATGCGCCACGACGAGGGACGCCAGGTCGAGGAAACCTTCCGGGGCCACTTCCACGTCGACCTGGTCCACGTCAAGGCCCAGGACCGCTTCCTCGAGGCGTTGGCCGGTGTCACCGACCCCGAGTCCAAGCGCAAGATCATCGGCAAGCAGTTCATCCGTGTGTTCGAGGACGCCGCACGCGACATCTACGACGGTCGTGAGGAGGGCACCAAGTTCCTCGTGCAGGGGACCCTGTATCCCGACGTGATCGAGTCCGGTTCGGCAACCGCCAGCACGATCAAGAGCCACCACAACGTCGGTGGCCTGCCCGAGGACATGGACTTCGAACTGGTCGAGCCGTTGCGGGACCTCTTCAAGGACGAGGTCCGCCTTGTCGGCCAGGAACTCGGGCTGCCCGAAGCCATGGTGTGGCGCCAACCGTTCCCAGGCCCCGGCCTTGCCGTCCGGATCATCGGCGACATCACCCAGGAACGGCTCGAACTGGTACGGGCCGCCGACCGGATCGTCCTCGACGAACTGCGCAAGGCCGGTCTGGAGCGGGAACTGTGGCAGTCGTTCGCTGCATTGTTGACCGTCAGGTCCGTCGGGGTGCAGGGCGACGAGCGCACCTACGGTCACCCGATCGTCCTGCGTGCCGTCACCTCGGAGGACGCGATGACGGCCGACTGGGCCCGGATCCCCTACGACGTCCTCGAGCGCATCAGCAACCGTGTGATCAACGAGGTCGCCGGCGTCAACCGCGTTGTGCTGGACATCACCAGCAAGCCTCCCGGAACGATCGAGTGGGAGTGACCGGCGGGCGGGATTGACCGTCGAGTGTGCGGCTCACCTCGACATTTCATACCGAACAGCACACTCGATGGTGGGGGGAGGTGCCCTGAGGTCCCTGAGGGGGGAACCGGGGGGTCCCTGATGTGAGGTCGCCCCGGGGCGGGGCATCATGGGTCAAGACGCCGGACGTGGACCTCACGCCGTGCGGCCGACAACCAAGGAGCGACCAGTGACCCCGACCTCGAGGACCTGCCAGGTCTGCGGCAGCGACGTGCCAGACAGCGTCGCGACGACCTGCCCGGTGTGCGGCACCGACCTCCCCGAGGCCGCGACCACCGCCGGACCCACCGACGCTTCTGAAGCACACAACGAACCCCCTCTGGAGGATCCCATGCACGCGATCGCCCCACCCCCGCCGCCTCCCGGCGCGGTCCCCCCACCACCGGTCCATCAGACCGTTGCCCCGCATCCGTCCGGGATCCCGGCCGAGTACCGGACCTGGGGGATGCTCACCCACCTGTCCAGCTTCGCCGGGGCGATGGTCGCCCTCGCGTTCCTCGGCCCGCTGGTCATGTGGTTGATCAAGAAGGACGAGCACCCGTTCCTCGACCACCACGGCAAGGAGGCGGTGAACTTCAACCTCAGCCTGCTCCTGTACATGGTCATCGGGATCGTGGGGTCCATCCTCACGATCGGTCTGGGCCTGATCGCCTTCCTCCCCGCCGTGCTCGTCGGCCTCGTGGTCTGGGTCGTGTGCTCGATCCAGGGCGCGATCAAGGCCAACAACGGCGAGGGCTACCGCTACCCGGTCACGATCCGGTTCATCGCCGACTGACCGGACCTTCCAGACCTGAACGGCCCATGTGCGCACGTCGCACGTGGGCCGTTCAACCGTTAACGGCGGTCTCCGTGGCCACCTCTGCGGGAGTGCACTGCCGACCACGGCTCTCCCGACCACAGGTGGAACGACATGCACACCCCTCGACGGCTCGCGGCATCCCTCGTCGCGGCACTCCTGCTCGCACTGCCCGCCGCCCCGGCGACCGGGCTCCTGTCGACCGGCAGCCTGCTTCGCAGCGCCGCAGTCGACGCCGAGATCGCCGGCGCTACTGGCGGCACCTCGGCCCTCTTGCACCTCGCCGACGGGACGTCGTTCACCACGATCGTCGACGCAGTCAGCGCCCTCGGCCTGCAGGTCGGGTCCTCGTTCGAGGCGCTGCGCATCCTGCACGTCACCGGCGACGCGGCGCTGATCCGCACGCTCGCCGTGGGCGGTCTGCTCGAACGGATCGAGTACGACGCGCCGTTGCAGTACCTCACCGACTCGTCGCACGAGGCGACCCGCGGCCAGGCCGTCCTCGACGGTACGGCGGTCGGACTCGGTGGTGCGAGCTTCGACGGGGCCGGCATCGGTGTCGCCGTCGTCGACTCGGGGATCATGGACTCGCACCCCGACCTGTCGACAGCTGTTGTCGACAACGTCAAGGTCGTCCCGTTCACCAACGTCGCGGTGTCGCTCCCTGACACCGACATCCTGTCGCTCGGCGGTCACGGCACCCACGTCGCCGGCACGGTGGCGGGCGACGGCTCGGCGAGCGGTGGCCAGTTCCACGGTGCTGCCACGGGCGCGTCGCTGTTCGGTGTGTCGGCCGGCACCCTGATCTCCGTCCACTCGGCCCTGGAGGCACTCGAGTGGGTGTTGGACAACCACGATCAGGTCAGCCCTGCGATCCGTGTGGTCAACAACTCATGGGGATCGTCCGGCAACGGGACCTACAACCCCGATGACGCGCTCAGCCAGATGATCAGCGCTCTGATCGGCGAGGGAATCGTCGTCGTCTGGGCAGCCGGCAACGACGGCGGCAACGGGAGCAGTGCCACCACGTCCCCGACCTGCGTCGAGCCGACCCCAGGCAACATCTGTGTCGCGGCCTACGACGACAACGACACCGGGACGCGCAACGGGACGATCGCGAGCTTCAGTTCGCGTGGACGTGACGGCGCGCCGTCGACGTATCCGGACCTCGCCGCTCCCGGTGACAGCATCGTCGCGGCGTGCGCGCCGGTCATGCCGATCTGTGCCACGGGCGTCTATGACGTCTACTACTCCGTCCTGTCCGGGACCTCGATGGCGTCGCCGCACATCGCCGGGATCGTGGCCCAGATGCTGCAGGCGAACCCGAGCCTGACGCCGGCGCAGGTCGAGGACATCCTCGAGGACACGGCCACGGCCGTGTCGGGTTCCGGGCCGTTGACCGCCGACCCGACCAACCCGACGACATCGGCCTCCTTCGCCGCGGGGCACGGACTCGTCGACGTGGTCGCGGCCATCGTCGAGGCACGCAACCGCTGAACACACGACCGGATACCGCGAGTCGGCGTCCACCGTGCAGGGCCCCGGGATCCGATCCCGGGGCCCTGCGCATGTTGGGCCGCCATCGCGCGGGACGGCCATCGGTCACGTCGTAGGGGCTGGCTACGCTCGTTCGACGACCCCGTGCAGCCACGCGCCCAGGAACTCTTCGTGCCGGATCACGACCTCGACGATGCCATCGCCCGTGCCAGGGCGCGCGGCGTCCGGCGTGCCGACGATGGCTCGGAGGCGGCTGCGACGAGCGAGCCGGACGATCCCGGGTCGGGCGAGTACGTCGTCGAGGTCGACGAGCCCGATGGTGATCCGGTCGCCCAGGCGTACTCGTCGGACGTTCTCGGCGGGCTGAACGAGCAGCAGCGGCTGGCGGTCACCACGATCGAGGGGCCTGTGCTCGTCATCGCCGGAGCCGGGTCGGGCAAGACCCGGGTCCTGACCCAGCGCATCGCCAACCTCATCCGCGAACACCAGGTGAACCCCTTCGCGATCCTCGCCATCACGTTCACGAACAAGGCCGCGGGCGAGATGGCGTCCCGGGTCGGCGCTCAGGTCGGCACGAACCTCGGCGACCGGATGTGGGTCACCACGTTCCACAAGTCCTGCGTCCGGATCCTCCGCCGTGAGCTCGGCCGGCTCGGGTACCGATCCAGCTTCACGATCTACGACCAGCAGGACAGCCAGCGGGTCATCTCGCGGATCATGAAGGACCTCGGCGTCGACGACCGCCGGATCAGCCCGCGCGGCGTGCAACACCAGATCAGCAGTGCCAAGGACGAACTGATCGACTTCGAGACCTTCAAGGACCAGGCCGACGGGTACCCGGACAAGATCGTCGGCGAGGTGTACGAGGCCTACCAACAGCAACTGCTCGCCAACAACGCCCTCGACTTCGACGATCTGATCGTCAAGACCGTCGAGATATTCCAGCTGTTCCCCGACGTACTCGCACACTACCAGGAGCGGTTCCAGTACCTGATGGTTGACGAGTACCAGGACACCAACCGGGCCCAGTACCACCTGGTCAACCTGCTGGCCGCCGCGCACCGCAACATCATGGTCGTCGGCGACGACGCCCAGTCGATCTACAAGTTCCGTGGCGCCACGATCCGCAACATCCTCGACTTCGAGAAGGACTACCCCGACGCCACCGTCATCCCGTTGACGCGCAACTACCGGTCGACCCAGACGATCCTCGATGCCGCGAACGCCGTCATCCGCAACAACCAGTCCCAGAAGGACAAGCAGTTGTGGACCGACCGAGGCGCTGGGGCGATGGTCGTGCGGTACCACGCCGACGACGAACACGACGAGGCCGCGTGGATCTCCGAGGAGGTCGAACAACTCCGCAGGGACGGATACAGCTTCGACCAGATCGCGCTGTTCTACCGGACCAACGCTCAGTCCCGTGTGCTCGAGGAGGTCTTCGTCCGTGTCGGCACGCCGTATCAGGTGATCGGTGGCGTGCGGTTCTACGAGCGCAGGGAGATCAAGGACGTCCTTGCCTACGCGCGCGTGCTGGTGAACCCCGACGACGAGGAATCGGTGCGGCGCATCCTCAACACCCCACGCCGGGGGATCGGCGACAAGACCGAGCAGGCCATCGCCGACCGTGCCAAGCGCGAGGGCGTCACCTTCATGCAGGCGTTGCGCGACGTCGAACACGTCACGACGCTCGGGCCTCGTGCGGTCGGTTCCGTGACGAGCTTCGTCGACCTGCTCGACCTCCTGCGGACCAAGGCCGAGACAGGCATGTCGGTCCCCGACCTGATCGAGGAGATCTGGGACCGCACCGGCTACCTCGCCGAACTCCAGGCCGAGAAGACCATCGAGGCGCTGTCGCGGGAAGAGAACCTCCGCGAACTGCTGTCCGTCGCGCGCGAGTATGTGGAGCGTTCCCCCGAACGGGGACTGCCTGGGTTCCTCGAATCCGTCACGCTGGTGTCCGAACAGGACCAACTCGACGATGACGAGGGCCAGGTCACGCTGATGACCTTGCACAACGCCAAGGGACTGGAGTACCCGGTCGTGTTCCTGGTCGGGATGGAGGACGGGGTCTTCCCGCACGTCCGGTCGCTGACCCAGCCGGACGAACTCGAAGAGGAACGGCGCCTGTGTTACGTCGGCATCACCCGGGCCGAGGAGCGCCTGTACGTCACCCACGCCAACCACCGCACCCTGTGGGGCGGGACCTCGTACAATCCGCCCAGCCGGTTCCTGCGCGAACTGCCTGCCGAACTCGTGGACGAGCGGTCGGCGAAGAAGACCGGGTCCGCGGCCAAGCGTGCCAGGGACCGCGAGGTCCTCGAGATCGGCGGCGAGGAGTTCACCGTCGGTGCGCGCGTGATCCACACGAAGTTCGGCGAAGGGACCGTGGCAGCGCTGGCCGGCGAGGGTGAACAGTCCGAGGCGACCGTCGACTTCGACAGCGTCGGCCGCAAGCAGTTGCTGCTCGCCTACGCGCCGCTCGTGCGGGTCTGATCCGCTGGTACTCGCCGTCTGGGCGGGGTTTGCGACAGATATGGCGCGAAGGTCACCCAGACGGAGTCATGACGTGTCGATGGCGCGGCGGAGTGTCGCCTCGGCGACGTTCCGCCGGGGTCCGTCACCGTCGTTCAGCGCGACCTCGAGGAGGATGACACCGAACACGATCGCCCAGCCCCGGCCGCGCTCCCACGTGTCGTCGTCGGCGCCGTAGACGTCACGGAACAGACCGTGAGCGTGCAGTGGCAGCAGCATCCATACCGCGGCGAGGTCCGTTGCGGGATCGCCCGAGGTGAGGTCGCCGAAGTCGATGATGCCGCTGATCCGTCCTTCGGTCGTGAGGACGTGCCTGGCATGGAGGTCCCCGTGCAGCCACACGGGCGGCCCGCCCCACGCAGGTCGCCGGACCGCGCGCTCGAAGGCGGCAGCCACCGCGGCGAGGTCGAGTCCGGTGTCGCGCTCGTGCAGCGCCTCGATGGTCACCAGGGTCCGGTCGGCCCGGTCGGCCAGCGCGATCCCGCGCCACGGGTTGCGCGGTGCGTCTGCCGATCCCGGTTGATGCAGGGCGAGCAGGAACCCAGCAAGCGTCCGTGCCCCTGCGGCGCCATCGCGGATTGGAGCGGTCTCGGCGCTGGTGCCGGGAACCCAGCGGACCACCGCCCACGGCCACGGGTAGCCAAGCTCTGGCGTGCCGATGCGGATCGGGACGGGCACGGGCAGCGGTAGATCCCCCGCGATGGTCGGCAGCCACTGGTGCTCGTTGGTCGCCAGATCGGCGGCGACCTCGCGGCGCGGGAGTCGCAGCGCCAAGTCGTCGCCAAGGCGGAACACGACGTTGTCGAAGCCCGAATCCACGTGTGCCACGAGCACAAGGAAGGTAGGACGATGTAGAGGATCGTCATCACCTATTTGTGCGTAACTGTGCAGGAGATGGAGGTGTGGCCCTCCGGCGTCGCCTTGCAGGAGGAGGCGCC
>Ga0326597_10000487_pt1 | contig 70627 bp, 67 predicted proteins | sample RVTome_12_FD_203789 | JGI IMG/M metagenome (GOLD analysis project Ga0326597, IMG submission 203789) | Soil microbial communities from uranium-contaminated site in the Upper Colorado River Basin, Wyoming, United States - RVT100D185 | ecosystem: Environmental > Terrestrial > Soil > Contaminated >...
GTTCGATTACATTGAGTTGTTCTATAATCGGCAACGCCGTCACGCTTCATTGAATGATCAGAGCCCTGTAATGTATGAAGCACAATCTGACGACTAACCCCCTGTCCATGAAATCGGGGCTATCTCAGACACTATTGTAGTGCTTCCTTGGGTCTTCCCTTCGGTAAAACGGTGATCGCTCGACAGAGTTTCTTGCTTAGCTTACGCAATAAGTGGTGCCTGTCCCTATTTATTTTCGTTGTTTAGAATAAGATTGATGTATGATTGCAAGACCTGAGCACTTTTTTTATTCTTGTCAATATCTTTACGCCAAAAATAAGCTGCCGGACGCAGCGTAGCGGAGACCGGTCGGGCGGAACGCAGTGGAGCGAACTTAATTTTTATTATTAGGCTGATGTGTGGTTTGTAATTTGCTTCCTGAAAGTTCATTCCGGCCCTGCCGCGTTTCAGCATTTTACGCAGTAAAATAATAAGCAACAGCGCCTGTGATTATGGCGGATACAATGATCCACAATACTTTTTCAAAAGATCCTGATGAAATACTTTTTAGTCTAGCTTTAAACTTGTAGAATTTTATCTTATATTTTAGTGTTACTTGGCACTCATAATATCCATCTTGAGTAAAACAGACCCCATCCATTTTTTCTGAAGTTGGTCTTAAATATCCAATTTCTACAAGTGATTTCAGAGAATCATGTATATCATTGGGGTGAACCATGGGAAATACAGGATTAAAGCACGAAACTCCCAGCCCACTAGTTGTCCCACCTCCATTGCAGGAAAAATAAGTCAACAGTTTCTGTTGTAGCTTTGGCAACTTATAAAATTTTGTTTTAACCAATTCTATCAACCTACCAAAAGCCTAACGGTTCGAGCTAAGCTCTACCCTTTTCAGCTCGAAGGCACAACGACGTTGGACAGCGAGTGAAATATGGCAAAGCCGCGAAGCAGTGTCAGCTTCAGCGATTGTTCGGCGGCGCTGAGCGGCGACCGACAACAGCTTAGATCGAACCGTTCAGCCGGACGAAGCGCGGCTGAACATATTCTATACAGCCCAAATGCCGTATTTTATTTCGCAAAATATCTATCATTAGTGCAATTATATAAAGATATTAAAGGCTTAGCCTCTTCGCTGAGCAATATTAAAAAACAAAGGCTGCCGAATTACAAGCTCTCTGATTTAAACACCAAGAGCTTTTCCAAGGTCATGTCCTTCATTGTATACCCAACGCCGCCGACGCCGAGGCCGGATTTTTTCGTGCCGCCGAAGGGCATCCAATCGACGCGGAAGGCGGTGTGGTCGTTGATCATCACGGCGAGGGCGTTGAGTTGTTTTGCGGCCTGCAGGGCCGTGTCGATGTCCTTCGTAAAAATAGACGCTTGGAAAAAGACCTCGGGGGCGTTGGCACGTTTGATCGCCTCGTCCAAGCTGTCGTAACGATAGAGGCAGACGACGGGGCCGAAGATTTCCTCCTGCGAGACCTTGGCGGTTTCGGGCGGATCGACTAACACTGTCGGTTGATAGCAGGTCTTCGAAACCTTATTCCCACCGAGGGTAAGCGTCGCGCCCGCCTTGACCGCCTCCTCCACCCAGGCGTGCACGCGATCGACCTCGCGCGGCAGAATGAGCGGCCCGGCTTCCGTTTTGTCGTCCAACTGATTTCCTGTTTTCAGTTTTTTGACTTTTTCGGTGAACTGGCCAATAAAATCGTCGGCGATGGAACGTTCGATATAGACCCGCTGGACCGACACACAGACCTGGCCCGCGTGATAGTAGCCGCCCTTCACGAGCAGCGGCAGGCTCTTTTTAATGTCCGCTGTCTTGTCGAAGATGACCGGCGCCAAGCCGCCGTGTTCCAAGGCACAGGTCGCCCCCGGCGCAAGCTGCGAACGAAGACGCCAACCGACTTTTTCGGAACCGATAAAGGTGAGGAAACGCACGCGCGGATCGCTGACCAATTTCCCCGTGACTTCGTTCGAGCAGAAGACGAATTGACACCAGTCTTTTGGCAGGCCCGCTTCGGACAAGAGCTTCACAATCGTTCGTGCGGAAAGCGGCGTAGTGAGTGCCGGTTTTACCAAGACCGGACAGCCGACGGCGATGGCGGGGATGGCCTGGTGAATGATGAGATTGAAGGGATGGTTGAAGGCGCTGATGGCGAGGACGACGCCGCGGGGCTGGCGAATAGTGAAGGCCATGCGATGCGTTGAGCTGGGGGTAATGCCCATGGTAATCTCTTCGCCCTTTAACTGCGTCAATTCCCGAATGGCGATCTTAATCCCGTCGATGGCGCGGGCGATTTCCACGCGGGAGTCGAGAATAGGCTTTCCGCCCTCTCGCGCGGCCTCCTGCGCATAGCGCTCTGCATCGGCCTGAATCTTTTCGGCCACGCGCTCCAAGATTTGAATCCGTTCGTATTTTGGGAGTTGCTTGGCAGGGTCTTGAAACAGCTGATAAGCCCGTTCAAGTTTGGCGAGGACGGACTTTTCTTCCTCAAAAGGCAATTCCTCAATCACCGATTCGTCAAAGGGATTACAGATCTTTAGCTTTTCCATCTTTGCCTCCTTGTTACGCGTCTTTGATTTTTATTGCAAAAAGATAAAAGCAATTGGTACATATTAACTCAATCTTATAATAGAAATTAACGTCTGTGTCTAATCTATCTCTATTGGAACATTTGATGAGGATATTTCTTCTTATTATATTTTCCGTAATCGTAATGGGATGTGCTACAACTGTGGAGCACAAAACCACCGTTCAGGACAAACTCGTTTTCAGTCACGTATCCCCCCAGCCTGAAAATCTAAAAGAAGGTAATCAAGTAGAAATACATGTTGTAGCGGAAAGAAATGCGTTGGGCGTATTGCATACCTATCTGGTAGAGGGTTCCAATGTAAATAAGAAAAATGATAAAGGGTATACAGCCTTGTTGGTAGCAGCCATGTTGGATCATGATGACGTTGTTAAATCTCTATTGGATATTGGTTTGGATGTTAACATTGCAGAAGAATCTACCGGCGTCACACCGCTTTTTTTTGCGGTTCGGAATAAGAATCATATCATTGCAAAAAGATTTCTTTCGCATGGTGCCAACCCCAATCAAAAAGATATACAGGGGCAAACAGCATTAATTTATGCGGTCGAAAAAACCGACTTAAATATCATTAGGACATTGTTGATTTATGGTGCAGATGTTAATGCAGAATCGTTATCTGGAGCAACACCTCTCATGGCAGCTGCTCGCACTGTCCTGTTTTTTTGATCTGTAGACAAAATTGAGATATAAAGTGAGTCGTTCTCTGGAGGAGGAGAGCGACAGGGAAGAGAAGAGAGTTCGGCGTAACTTTACCCCCGAGCAGAAGTTTGAGATTTTGAAAGACATCGGGACATTCAAAACCGTCAAGGAGGGTTTGGAGAAATACCCGCTTCAATATTCGGTGTACGGGAAATGGAAGCGGCAGGTGGAGGGGGGAGTACGGGCTTCTCTTCGTAACAGCAGGCCGATGAAACCTGCGGACTTAAAGCGATTGGAGGCGGAGAATCGGAAGCTGAAAGAGGGGGTGCTCAATCAGTCCCTGATCATCTGCGAGTTAAAAAAAGAGATGAGCTTGGATTAAAGGAGGCAGGGCGACTGATGAGCGCGCAGAAGGAAGCGGTCATAAGGCTGGTGGAGGAGCAGAAAGAGCGTGGGCGGCCGGTGCAGGGATCGCTCGTCACCCTGGGTGTTCCCCGGTCGACGTATTACCGGTGGAAGAAATCCAACGGCGCCAAACGGGATCGGGCGAGCGGGGCCTATCGGTTGACCCCTGAAGAGAAAGAGAAGATCGAGGCCGTCAAAGAAGCGCATCCGCACATGCGGCATCGGCAGATTCAGGGGGTCCTGCAGAAAGAAGGGACCTCTCTCTCCTTCTCGGCGGTCTATCCATATTTAAAGGGCAAAGGCCTCGTCGCGCCGTATCAGAGAAGGCCGGCCCCTTGGGAGTCGCCCCGATATGAGGGATGGCAAAAGAATCTGATGTGGGGGAGCGACTGGACGAAACTGAGGGTCGGTGGTCTACGCGGGTATCTGTTGACGGTCATCGACTTTTTCTCTCGTCTGATCATTGCCGATGACGGGGTTCCGACGGTCAACGCCTCGCACATCAAGCGGATCTACCAGAAGGGGAGGCTTTCCCAAGGGCTTTTTCTTCCATCGGAGAGCAAACCCGAACTTCGGGTGGACCAGGGCTCGCCGAACACCGCTTGGGTCACGAAGGCGTTTTTTGAAATCATCGGGGCGGAACTCTCGTATGCGCGAGTGCGGCGTCCCACGGACAACGCCATCACCGAGCGATTCTACGGAACCATCAAACAGGAGGAGATCGTCCGGGTGGGAAACGATCCGGACGAGCGATCGGCGCAGGAGGAGATCGGCCGGTATGTCGAATATTACAACACCGATTGCCCCCATCAATCTCTGATGAACTTCACCCCCGAACACGTGCACGAGGTGAAGAACAAGACCCCCCGATTAAACGAATTGAAGGAGATCAAAAAAGAAACAAGACAAAGAAGAAAACAATACTGGAAAACCATCGAAAAAGTGACTCACTAAATTCTTTATTTTTGTCTCATTCAAAAAAAACTGGACACAAAGGTGATGTTCAGGTATGCAATATTTTAATAAGAGAAGGTGCCGAAATTGACAAACGCGACCAAAACGGGATGTCGGCACTGATGTGGGCCTCAGAAAAAGGACCCACGCAGATAGTAAATCTACTGTTAAGTCATCGCACCGATGTAAATGCAAAAAGCATACAAGGTGCTAGTTCATTCATTATTGCAGCCCAAAGAGGCTATACTTCGATTGTAAAAAGCTTGCTGGAACATGGGGCGAATGTGAATGCTCAAGATGAACAAGGTGCAACGCCTCTTATGCATGCGGCGGCTTTTGGACATTTTAAGACAGTTAAGACCCTATTAGAGGGCGGAGCCGATACCAAAATAAAAAAACAGTCAAGGTTCCACTGCACTGGATCTCGCGCTTACTTATGGCGAACGAGATATTTTTCGGGCAACTCCTATTCTAGAATTATTAAGAAACACCGATCAAAATAATAGAAAAACCCCTCATAATTAGCCCGTCATAACAAACAGGTTTTTTCTTTTAACTCCTTTAAAAAGACACGCTCGTTCTCCGAATAATCGATGGGCACTTCGATTAAATGCACTGTGCGTTTTTGCAGGCATTCGGCGAGTATGGATTGCAGGTCCCCGTTTTTTTCGACGCGATGGCCCTGCGCGCCGTAGCTTTGGGCATAAAGCACAAAATCGGGATTGCCGAAGTCGAGTCCGAAATCGGCAAAACCGCCGCCGCCCTGTTTCCATTTAATCATACGGTAGGCATTGTCTCGGATGACGATGACGACGAGGTGCAATTTGAGCCGCACGGCGGTTTCCATTTCTTGGGAATTCATCATAAATCCCCCGTCGCCGCAGATGGCGATGACCTGCCGTTCGGGATGGACGAGCTTGGCGGCGATGGCCACCGGTAGGCCCGCACCCATGGTCGCGAGAGCATTATCCAAAAGCACCGTGTTGGGGTGATAGGCCTTGTAGTTGCGGGCAAACCAAATTTTGTACATGCCGTTGTCGAAAGCGAGGATCGCGTCATTTTCGACCGTTGCGCGGATTTCGCTGACGATGCGCTGTGGCGTATTGGGAAAGGTGTCGGGCTGGACGGTGTCGTAGATGTTTTCCTCGATTTCGCTTTTGATCCGCTTGAAATAATCGAAATCCCAGTTGGTGGATTTTTTGATCTTTTGATTTATTTTTTCGAGGTTGGTCCGCATCGACCCGATGACTTCGTGTTGGGGAAAGTAGATGTCGTCCATTTCGGCGGGATAGAAACTGATGTGAATGACTTTTAATCGCCCCTTCTCGTCCATGAAGAAGGGCGGTTTCTCGGTGACGTCATGTCCGATATTGATGATGAGATCGGCCCGATTCACAGCGCAATGCAAGTAGTCGCCCGATGAGATGGCCGCCGTGCCCAAGAACTGGGGATGCCGTTCGTCCACCACGCCTTTGCCCATTTGCGTATTGCAAAAGTAGATGCCGGTTTTTTCCAAAAAACTGTGAATCTCTTGCCCCATGTTGTTTCGATTCGCGCTGGAGGCGACGAGGAGCAGCGGGCGCCGGGCATTTTCGATCATGTCGACGGCAACTTCAACCGCGCGCCAGCCCGCGCGCGGTGGGGCGACCTCGCTGACTTGAAAGGGTTGACGGTTCGTGATTTCGGAGGCGATGTCTTCCGGCAGCTCCAAGTGGACTGCGCCCGGTTTTTCGGCCTCGGCGATGCGGAAGGCATCTCGGATTAAATGCGGGATATTGTTCGCGTCGACGATCTGCTTGGAATACTTGGTGATGGGTTTCATCATCTGCACCACGTCGATGATTTGAAATCGCCCTTGCTTGCTTTTTTTGATCGGCTTTTGTCCGGTGATAAACAAAGTGGGCATGCCGCCCAAGAAGGCATAGGAGACGCTGGTGACGCAGTTGGTCGCCCCCGGCCCCAAGGTCGAAAGGCAAACGCCTGTCTTGTGCGTTAAGCGGCCGTAGGTCGCGGCCATAAAGCCGGCGGCCTGTTCGTGACGGGTGAGGACAAGTTGAATCGATGAATTTCGGAGAGACTCGAGGAGATCGAGGTTTTCTTCGCCGGGAATGCCGAAGAGATACTCGACCCCTTCGTTTTCGAGGCATTTCACAAACAGATCGCTGGCTTTCATTTTTGACCCTCATCGACAAGACCTGGGTTGAGACCTCTGAAACCTTTCGGAGCCTTCACTTAGCAATTGTTAGCAATGAAATTGAATGAAATGTAGCGGAAAACGCGAGGGAAAGGCAAGGGTGGTCCTCTATGCACAGGTTTGGGCAAGGAGAACGAACTAGGAACCGAGGGTATATGCCCTTCCGTTAAAGACGCTGCGGTCGTCGATGATGACATCGGTTGTATCGAGAAAGACATCGACGTGGAATCCGCCTTTTTTGGGGAAGCCCTTTTTTTTATATTGGAGATGTTTCCCGCCCAAGGAAAGGTGGACGCCGCACATCCGCTCAAATGTCCCGATGTCGCTGACGGTGCGCATCCGGGTCATCGCGCGATTCAAGCCGAAACCCAGCTCGCGCACCCACACCACTTCTTCCTGTTTCCGAATGGTGTCGAGTACCTGATGGAATTTCTCTGGGGCATTCGGGCAAGCGGTGAGCATGCCTAACTTGATTTCGGCCCCGAAAGGCTGCTCTGGTACGTTCACGCTAAAGTTGATATCGCCAAAGGCAAAGATTTTGACCGTCCCGTTTACACGGTCGATGGCTTCAGGCTCGGTAAAAAGTTCTCCTATGGGAAATTGGCCCCCGATATTTTTCATTCCGGCGTACTGGCCGATATTCAGCTTCGGATCTAAAAAGGGCCCTTCATAATTCAGTTCGGTGTCATCACAAAGAATGCGGAGGGTCTTTGCTTGGGCGACGTGGTTTTTGAGCTTGGGTCCCAGGGTTCGGTAATAGGCTGGATCATAGGCGAGCGCATCGATATAGGTTTCAAGTTCCGAGTCTTGAATGCGTCCGAGATGCGGGTGCTCGATGACCTTGAGATGATGTTTGAAGAGCTCGATCCGAATGCGGAATTGATCCAAGCGAAAACTGCTGGATTGGATCAGTATGACCAGGTCTCCCGGACGCAAGGCATTAAAACGGTTTAAAATCATCTCTGGATCGGTCCGGTCGAATTCATAAAAATCGGCCTCGGGCAGCACGCTTCGATAGGCCTCGGTAAGCAGTTCAGATAAATACGACTGCCGATCGTAGGCGACGACCGCGCGATCATCGGACCGATGTTCGAGCGCGATCTTGAGGGTGTCGCCGATGTGATTCTGCGCCCTCTCATGGATTCCAGAAGATTTCATGGCTTTGTATCTAGCAAGGCCCGTGCGCCGAGTCAAGAGATAAGATCGTCTAAGCGTAGGCATCAAGGGCTATCGCGGAAGTCTGTGCGGCGGGATTTCGGGCAGGCCAATTTTATTAAGGGATTGGAGATGCCGATTTCGACGAAAATCCGCCGTAACGGCGGCCCATTGATCTTGAGGATCTTGAGATCCTATATATTCGAATTTGATTGCCGGTATTTAAAAGCTGTGGTTTGTTTTGAGGTGTTTTGGACATAAACTATCCTATTTTGTTTGGTGGATGGACGCAATATTTTTCTCTATAAATAAACAAGTTAGAGGGACTCATTTTAAATATCGTACATTTTACATGGTAATATGTTTATTTTTTCCTTGATAATTCAATATTCAGGGTTTAAAAATTGAGTGTCCCAGAGGGTTCATCAGTGGGCCTTAAGAACGAAGAACGATATACGCGTCGCGAAGTCAGCGAGATTATTGGGCTGAGCCGCAGGCAGGTCCAGCACTGGGATCAAACTGACCTCATCAAACCGAGCTTCCGCATCGTGGGAGGCCATACTCGCTATACCTTTCAAGATCTCGTTGCTTTTAAAACGGCGAAAAAATTGCTTGATGCCGGGATATCCACCCAGCGCATTCGGCACAGTGTGGGAGAACTTCAATGTTTATTGCCAAGGGTAAAAAGGCCTTTGGCCGAGCTCACTCTGGTCGCAACGGGGGATTTGATTCTTGTGTTTTATGAGGGAACGGTCTTCGATGCGGTCTCCGGCCAGGAGTGGATTATCGAAGTTTCCGAGGTGAAGCAGGCGGTTGAAAAATGGCAGAGGCGTGTCAGGCAAATTAAAAAATACAGAAAGAATCGCAAGGATGGACCCACCCACAAAAAGGCCAAAGCGAGTGTATAGCGCGACCGGCCTGAAAAAGGAGGGAAGCCATGCGTATTATTTCGGTGATCAATCAAAAAGGCGGCTGCGGCAAAACCACAACGGCGATTAATCTTTCCGCCTGTCTCTCACAATCTAAACGTCGTGTCTTGCTGATCGACCTCGATGCTCAAGGGCATGCCTCTTTAGGCTTGAACTTAAACCCCGAGGAAATAAACGATGGCATGACCGAGGTTTTGACCCACGGCGCTTTCCTCGACGATGTTATTTGCGAAGCGATCCGCCCTAACTTGGATGTGGCGCCGGCCAACATCTCCTTGAGTGCCATCGAGCAGCTCTTGGCAGGTGCGGCGCAGAAGGAAAGGCGCTTGCGGACCGCAATCGAAAAGATGAGACGGACTTACGACTATGTCGTCATCGACTCTCCGCCCAATCTGGGTATCTTAACCTTCAATGCCCTTCGGGCCTCCGCCTTGTCGATCGTCCCGGTCGATATGGGCTTTTTCTCCTTGCACGGATTGGCAAAGCTCAAAGAAACCATCGACGTGATCGCGCGGCATACGGGCCATGAGCTTGCGTTGCGGGCCTTGGCAACGAGGGTCGACGACCGGATGCGATTTACGCAAGCGGTCTTAAAGGACCTGCAGCGGCACTTCGAGGGGAATGTATTTTCGGCCCGTATCCGCAACAATGTGCGATTAAGGGAAGCCAGCCGTCACGGCATGCCCATTGGCGAATACGAACCGCTATCGCAGGGCGCGAGCGACTATCAGGCTGTGGCCCTGGAGGTTATCGCCATGGAGCAAGATAGAGAAGACACCCCGCTTTCCGAAATGCAAGTGCCGGTGAGAGACAAGAGCGACGCGATGGTCCATGAATACCCCTGGCCCTAAGGCGGATCCCTCAGCATCGGCCGCGCACGCAAGGCCATACTGGAGAGGGATATGGAACAACATCATTCGTTGGGGACGGGGATTGAGGCGATTTCTCATTTGTTTTTGTCTCCCGTCCCGCCGCATGATTCGGGTCCCCCGGCCTACGAAAACCGGGATCTTATTCTTCCGTCCGGCGCGGGGCACCGCGTGCTCGCGATCATCAGCCAAACCCCTGGAATTCCTGCTGTGTATTGGTCCGCCCACCTTGCCGCCGCCCTTTCGGCCTCTGGCAAGAAGGTTCTCATGGTCGATGTGGGGACGGCATCCGATCGCTTGGCCGTCGTGCTGGGGACTTTGGTGGTATATCCCTCGTTGGACGCATTTCTGAAACAGCCGATTCAGGCCATTACGGTGGAAGCGCCAGGAGGATTTCGGACGCTTTCTTTTCAGCTATGCGTAGACGAGCTGAATCGCTTTAAACCGGAAGAGAGGGAGTTCTCTTGGGTATCCTGGAAATCGAAGAGCGGGAAGCGGATGTCCTTTTGTTGAATATCGAATTCGGTGCAATGCGGGACCACTGGATTCCCTATCTGCATCTACTCCAGGAAATGGCGATGGTGGTTTCTGAGGAAGATGTGCTCGGCGCCTACCGGATGATGAAGGCCTTGTATTCAATTCGTCCAGGGCTGCGTTTAGGACTGATCGAATATGGGGAATCACGCGGAGAGCCTCGGCACGCGGCGAAGTCGCTGACGCGGGCATCTAATAAATTTTTGCAAAAATCACCTCTAACCTTAGGAGACGTTCAGATGGATGCCGCGATAAGGCCCCCGTTGGTGGGCGTGGACCTATGCTTCGAGAACCCGCCCAATCGGACCCTAATCGAGATTGGCCGCAAGATCATACAGGGCTTGAATCGCCGCGCGGGACAAAGGCCGTTCTTTGCACAGGTACAGGCCCCGACGCGACATCGATCCGAATCTCTTTAAGAGAGGAGGCCAGCGCATGAAGTATCGCCTTATTTCTATACTGGACCCCATGACGCTCCAAGACCGGGTGCTTCAGCAACTCGCGTCCACTGAAGGCGGTCTACACACCCTCGCCATCGGGGTCGATACGCAATGGGGCCGCTTGACGCTCGGCCTCGATCCAGAAGGTCGACTCGTCGTGCTCATCATCCGTCCATCCGATGTCCCGGATGATGCCAATGCACCCGTGCAGATTTATTCGGAAAACAAAGTGGACGTGCTTTTATCGCCGCTCATCGGTATTTACGGGTGGATCCTCGGGATGATGCCTCTTTTTAACTGCACCTATGCACAACGCGGTCTAAACGGCGCAAAGCCGCTTAGGATGTTGATGATCGCCCCTGAATACGCACGAGCCTTTACCGAGGGCTTAGCCTACCTGCGATTTAATGTGGAATGTTACCGTTGGCAAGGCCTAGAATCCGAAGGAGAGTGCAGCCTCTTCATTTCGCCGATTCCCACCCCCTCTCCAGACGTAATGCCGATGGAGGAATCGCGGCCCACCCACGGCCTTTTGAAATCCGTCCTGTCTAAGGACGAACTTCTGTTTTTTAAAGCGGATCCCGACAGATTGAAATGAGACCCTGCCTTGGCGCCAGCGCCTGCCGAGTTCATTCGGCGAATTGAAGACTTTTATTTACGCCACTCACTCGGGAGTCCTCCCTCGGGTCCAAGCGGTTTGATCAGCACGATCAACTGCGGCAAGAGCGTCATCGCCGCGATGAGGGCAATCACCATCACCAGTCCGGTCAAGAGCCCAAAATAGATGCTCGGGATGAAGCGCGAAAGGGTGAGGATGGAAAATCCGATGACAATGGTCACCGAGGTGTAATACATGGCGTAGCCGATACTTTCGTGACAACGGTGGAGCGTTTGGATGTAGTTTCTGTCTTTGGGGAATTCGTGCTTAAAGCGGTGAATGTAGTGGATCGTATCGTCCACGGCGATGCCCACGCTAATGGCCGCGATGGTAATCGTCATCATGTCGAGTGGGATACCCAGCCAACCCATCATGCCAAGTACGACGCCGATGGGCAGGAGGTTCGGCACAATCGCAATCACGCTAAACCAAAGCGATCTAAAAAGCACTAAGAACATCAGCAGTAAGGCAATGATCGTGACCCCCAAAGTTTTAATTTGGGAATCGAAAAGGCTTTGAAGCATGTTGTTGTACAAGACCATCATGCCGGTGATATGAATGTTTTCTTCCTTCAGTCCGAAGGTGTTGATCAGGTCGTAGCGTATTTTTTTTAAAAAGGCATCGCGTTTGAGCGAGGGCTCGGAATCGCGCACGCGGACGGCGAAGCGGGCCTGGTTGTTTTCGATGGAAACGTAAGGGGTCAACACCAGATCGAGGATTTCCTTGGGCAGCTTTTCGTAGAGGACGGCGAGCTCGAAGTTGTCGAGCGCTTCGCCTTTGTTGAGATGTTCGGCCACCTTCAGCATCGTGCCCAAGGAAAGGACTTTTCCGGTTTCGGGCATGCCTTCCAAATACGCATTTATTTTTTTAATCAGCGTCATCTTTTCGGATGTGAACCAATATTTATCGGCGCTCTCCGCGACTTCGAATTCCTCAAAGGCATCGAAGGCACTGTCTTCGAAGTCGCCCTCGGGTGGGCCTTGAACGGGTGCCTCTTCCTGTGGCGCTTCGAAATCGATGGCAACATCCAGGGGCGTCGTCCCGCCGAGGTTTTGATCGATTAACTTCATTCCCTGATAGATTTCCGTCGATTGTTTAAAATAGTCGATAAAACTATTTTCGACGACCAATCGCATGATCCCCCCGACGCTAAAAACGAGCGCGATTCCGCTCATCGCCATGATGAGCTTGCCGTGCGTGTCCGTAAAATTTGCCAGTAGCGTGGTTAATGGAAAAGTGGGTTTTCTGGACGAGTCGGAAACGGCTTTGTCCATAAAGGTGAGAGACACCGGAAAGATAAGAAAGGTTAGAACCAAGGAAACGCTAATGCCTGCGATCATCATCCAGCCGAAATTGATGACGGGGAGGATATTGCTTAAAACAAGGGAAGCGAAGCCGGCGATGGTGGTGAGCGCGGCATAGAGACAAGGCTTAAACATGGAACTCACGGTTAGAAAAATGAGTTCGCTGTTTTCCACATCGGGGATCTCGTCCTCCAATTCCCGGTAGCGGACAATCAGATGGATGGTCATGGCCATGGTAATAATCAGTTGCAGAGAAATAAAGTTCGATGAGATGACCGTGACCTCCCAACCAAACAGACCCAGAAAGCCCACCATGGCCAAGGTCGAGAAGAAACAGCACACGAGGGGAATGACGATCCATCGGGTGCGGACAAAAATAACCTTTAGGGTCACGATTAAAAAAAACAGAACGCCAAGGCCAAACAGTTTGAGATCCTTTTTAATAAAGGTAATCAAGTCATCGGCAATCATGCTGACGCCGCCTAAAAAGAGTTCGGCGTCACCGCGGTAGCCATCCATCACCGCGCGAATGGCGACGATATTGCGGTGACGAAGCATCTTCACTTCTTCACTATGTTGGCGGAAATCGCTTCGAACGCGCGCGTAACCTGCTTCTTCGTCAGGGCGCAGAAGGCCTTCGCGTTCCCGATCGCGAAAGGCCGTCCGTATTTCGAGTAAATCCTTGCCGCGCGTATCGGCTGGAAAGATCACTTGAAGCGCCGTCGTTTTTAAATCGGGGCTCACCAAGAGATTTTGATAGATGGGGCTGTTTTGAAACTCGGTTTTTGCCAGGGCCTTATTCACCCGTGGAGACCGGAGAGTGATGACGGTTTTCGCCAGTTCTTTGATGGGGATGGGAGGGCTCTCCAGGAGCGGGACATCCAGCAAGGATAGTACCGAGGATACGCCTTCAAGCGTCGTTAAATCCGCTTGCAGCCTGCCAATGCGCTCTAGCGTTTCATCCGAAAAAAGATCGCCTTTTGGGCTATACGTAATGACCACAAAGTCTTGTTCTCCATAACGGTTGATGATCGTTCGCGTATCCCGAAGATCTTGGTCGTCTTCCAAGATGAGGGTGTCGGCGGAGGCATCCAATTGGAAGTTTTTGGCCTGGTAGGCCAACAGGGCCATAAAGACCAGAATAACGAACAAAACAGTGCGAGGATGACCGAGCACGATCTGTCGAAAGAGGCGGCTTGTCATGGTTGAGGCGGTTTCATTTATTCGGACAGTCCGGAATCGGGGGTGTGCTTAGGCGCCTTCCGGCTTTTCCAGTTTGGCGAAAAGATCGCTTAAGGTCCCGTTCTGCAGCACTTCATTGAATTGCGAACGATAGGTTGTGATGAGGCTGACGCCCTCCAACTCCAAGTCGTAAACGCGCCATCCCAGGGTCTTCGATTTGTAGAGTTTGTAAAGCATGGTGATCTTATCGTGGCCCGAAACCAGTTCGGTGAGCATGTGGATTTTGCCATTGGCCGAAACCGGAGGGCTGTAGACAATCTTTTCGTCGCTGTAGAGGTCCAACTTTTCGAGGTAGGAAGCCTTCAGCTTTTTTACGAAAAGCTGCGTAAAGCGGTCCCGTTCGGCCGCCGACATGCCGGGCCAATATTTTTTCCCCAAGGTGAGCATCGCCATGGTTGTAAAATCGAAGGCGCCGTCAATGACCTCTACAATCTTTTCTTTTCGTTCTTGCTTTTCTAGAGATTTATTTTGGAGAAGGACCATGATTCGGTCGAGCTTGCCTTTAAGAAAGGTATCAACTTCGGCCAGATCGTCCGCGAAAGCGGGCTGGCTCAAGCCGATGAGGCTGACAAAAATAATGAGGACCTTTTTCATTGTTCACTCCTTGATTTGGGCTTCTCGCTGCTGTTCGTAAGCATCCCTCAAAAAGATATAGAAATCAAGGGCATCTTTTCGAATGCTTTTGTATTCATCGATCTGGAGCGAGGCATCGTTGAGCCTTCGATAGGATTCGATCGCAAAGGCGACTTCGACTTCGGGAAGATAAGTCAGCGGCGCCGCATAGAAATCCGGGACCAAGCCGAGGGTATCTCTTAGATTCGATGGCCCTAAAAAAGGGAGGACGATGTGAAAGCCGCTCCCGGCTCCATACACGGCCAGGGTTTGTCCGAAATCTTCCGGATGGGCTTTAAGATGAAACCAGGATTCCGCAGGATCGAAAAACCCGAAAAATCCGACGGTCGTGTTGAGGACGAAGCGGGCGGTCTCTCCTGCGGCTTCGTCGTATTTGACCTGCAAGATATTGTTTGCCAATCGCATCGGAAAAAAGAGGTTCTTAAAAAAACGGCTGACAGCGGTTCTCCCCCCTTTGGGCACTACATAATTATACCCTTTCGAAGCGGGTTCGAGAACCCAATCGAAAAACTTATCGTTAAACCGGGTCATCGCCCGATTATAGCCGGATAAGGGATCGAAGACCTTTTTCTGGGTCATGGGTTGGAATTCATCTTCAAATGCGTCGAAATCGATTTCGGAGTCTAGGGTAGGGGCTGGATTGGCCGACTCGCTTGGGATGGGTCGTTCGCCCACAAGGCCCGGCGATTTCGTTCCCGTGCAGGAGACAATGACGGTCATCATAATCGCGATCAGCATGTGTTTCGTTTGACCGAGCTTGGACAAGGTTTACTCCGATTAGAAGAGGACGGATCGCTGGTGCTCTATGCCGCTTCCTGGGGCAACGTTGGGGCTTTCGGTTTGTTCCATTGAATATAGGCGACGAAAAGAGACTCCAGAGTCAACCAAGCGGCGCAAATTCCCATCAATAAGGCAAGATCATAGTCCTGGGGGAGTGCGACTTGAAAGATGATGCGCAAGAGATACGCCAGGATGAGAAAATAGGTCACCCCCATGGTGAAGCCCGGCCAAATAAAGTAACGAAGCAGGGCCCGAGGTCGAGGCGGAAATTCGAGGGCCCAAGCGTAGGCCACGGTGGCGACGATTCCGGTCACAAGACCAACCAGTAGGATTTGATGGCGGGCATTGTCTAAAAATAATCCAAGGATGAGGCCAATCAGGGCACTGCCGATGCCTGCTGTGGAAACCAATAAAAAGACCTTCAAGGGCGCGGCCCGAAGCAGTTCGCTGATGGGCCGATTGTCCGGGAAAATCGTCATTTTCGGCAAACGATCTTTTGACAGGCCCCGGAGATAGCCGATTTCGAAACCGTCCCGCGCCGCAGCGCTCGCCACAAAGCTAATTAAAGCGGCCCGAAAGGATTGGTAGCCGAAGAGGAATTCCACAATCCCCAAAATCATCCAGTAGAGGGCAAAGCCGTAGAAGAAACCGATTTTAATGGCGAGGCTGGCGAGCTCCACCGACCGTTCGCGCCAGAGTTCCCGGAGCGGCCGGCCGAAGCCTTTGGCATAGGCATAGAGCACAACCGGCACGCAAGAGAGCGCGGCCATAATGCCGATAATCAGCAGCTTGGTCGCCCGCGTTTCGGAAAAAAGAAAATAGGTAATCCCTAAGAAAGGGAAGAAAACGGCGAAGCCCGAGAGGAGAATGACACGGAGTTTAAGTCGTTTTGCGCTTCGATCGGCGTCGAGTTGACGGCCGTAAACCACACGCAGTTTTAATCTGTGAAGCATCACCAGCGGCCTTGTCCTCCACAAAAAATGCAGGAACCCTTTCCTAGGGCTCTAAAATCAGTTCTTCCACCTTTCCCAAGGTCGATAGGGCTTTGTCGAAACGGGCCTCGTCTCCCACCGCGACAATGATGAGCCGGTCGGGGTGAAGGTATTGTTTCGCGACGCGCAGAATTTCTTCTCTCGTCACTTTTGCCACATTGTCCCGGTACTGATCGAGGTAGTCGGCGGGGAGGCCAAAGTATTCGAGCGACATTTGCCGTCCAACAATTTGAGAAGGGCTGGAGAACGAAAAAATAAAGGAGTTGAGAAAAGCTTCCTTGGCGGTAAGCAACTCCTCGTCCGAAACCAAGGACTCACGAATCTCTTTCACGTGTTTAATCATGGTTGTCATCGCTTGAAGGGTCGCATCCGCGCGGGTGGCGCCGTAGGCAATAAAAAAACCCCGTTCCAACTTGCCGGGCTGAAAGGCGCTGCCGACGGAATAGGCCAGGCCTTGGCGGGTTCGAACGTCTTGGAAGATTCGGTTCGACAAGCCGCCCCCGCCGAGGATGTCGTTCATAATCGACAAGGCGAAGAAATCGGGATTGCTCTGTTTTATGCCAAGATGCCCCATGCGAACTTGGGTTTGGGAAATCGGTTTGATGATTTTATAAATCGCGCCTTCCATGCGCTCGACCACCGGCGGCACCTTTGGAAAGACGACCTCTTGTTTTTTCCAACCGGCAAAGGCCTGTTCGACCTTGGCGATTATCTCCTCTTTTTGAACATCCCCCGTGATGCCCAAGATCATATTATTGGGCGCGAAGTATTGCCGGTGGAAAGCGATTAAGTCCTCGCGGCCAATGGCCTTAATCGTCGATTCGGTCGCTTCCCGCGCATAGGGGTTTTGCGCGCCGTAGAGCTGTTTCCAAAACTCCCGGCTGGCGATGGCGGAGGGTTGATCGTTCCGCCGCCGAATATGCTCCAAGGCGCTGTTTTTGGCGACGGCGAGCTTTTCTTCTTCGAAAGCGGGGTGCATGAGCATGTCGGCCAAAAGTGAAAGGCCTTGATCGAAATCGTCTTTTAGGGTGTCGAGGGTAGCGCTGCCCGAGGTGCTGTCTATGCCGATGGAGGCCTGAGCGGCGATTTGGTCCAGCCGCTCGTCAATGGCGTCGCCGCTGAGCTTGCTTGTGCCTCCGCTGCGCATAACGCTGCCCGTGATACCGGCGAGGCCGATTTTATCAGCCGGTTCGTAGATATCTCCCGTGCGGATCATGGCTTGAAGGGTGACCAGGGGCAGCTCGCGGTCTTCCAAAAAATACAGGATCATGCCATTGGACAAGACGATTCGTTCCGTTTTCGGCGGTTGAAAGTCGATGGGTGCAAAGGTCATCGTCCTGGGGTTTTCCAACACCGAAGGCTCTGCGAACACCTGAGGGGGGAACCCGAGAAGAAGCGCCATCACCCAGAGCATCGGCCATTGTCGGATGCATCCTGCGAGGATAGGCGTGCGTTTTGAGCTGCGATTCATCGTTCGCCCTCCTTTTCTTCCATTTCATTTTCCGCCGTCGTCAGGGTCGCCACGGTGCGATTTTTTTTCACGAAGGTCTTTTTAGCGACCCGCATCACATCCGCCGCCGTCACTTTGGCGATGGCGTCTCTGTTTCTCAAAACGTAGCGCCAGTCTCCAGCGACTCCTTCGAAATAGGCCAGTTGACCGGCCAAGCCGCTGTTTGAGCGAAGCGAACGGACGAGCGAGGCATCGATATTGGTGATGACTTTATCCAATTCTTGTTGGGTCGGCGCTTCGACTTTCAGGCGATCCAATTCGGCGTAAATCGCCGTTTCGAGTTCCGCCGTCGTGTGGGGGGCGCGAGGCGTCGCCGAAACGGTGAAGAGGTTCGCGAATCGCGCTCCCGGAGATCCACCGGCCGCCGAGACGCTGAGCGCGATCTTTTTTTCAACCACCAGCTTTTTATAGAGACGGGAGGTGCGCCCCATCGAAAGCAAGGCGTCGATGACATCGAAAACCGGATCGTCGGGATGATGCAAGTTGGGTTTATGAAAACCGATTAAGAGTTGAGGATTGGCCTCGTCTTCGACTTCGACGCGCCGTTCGCCGCGTTGGGGCGGCTCGACCGTGACCACCGGAGGCGGAGGCGGACCCGTGGAAATTTTCCCGAAGGCCGCTTCGAGCAAGGGGATGACGGCCTTCGCTTTAAAATCGCCGACCATGGCGATGACCGTGTTACTGGGGCCATAATAGGTTTTGAAAAAACCTTCAGTCTCGGTGGCGGAGAGGTTGCCGACATCGGAAGGCCAACCCAGAATCGGATATCCGTAGGGATGGGCTGCGAAGGCGGTAAACAGAAAATCTTCGTACAATTTACCGCTTGGGTTGGTTTCGACGCTGCGGCGGCGTTCTTCCAAGACCACATCGCGCTCCTTATAAAATTCGCGCATCACTGGATGGGCCATGCGATCGGCTTCGATAGCAATCCACAGCGGCAGGCGGTTTGCCGGGAAACTCACCAGATAGGTCGTGAGATCGTTTCCCGTCGAGGCATTGAAGCCCGATGCACCGTTGCGGTCATAGAGTTCCGAGAGTTCGTTCGGAACCACCCATTGCTGTGCCTCTGTTTGCAGGGCCTCGAACTGCGCCGCGAGTTCGGCAAGGCGTTTTGGATGGGCGTCTTCGCCTTTATTTTTTTCTTCCGTCAGCGCCGTATAGACTTGCTCGATGCGGTCGAGGACCTTTTTCTCGGCGGCGTAATCTCGCGTCCCGATCGTTTGCGTGCCTTTGAAAGCCATGTGCTCGTAGAGGTGAGCCACGCCGGTGATGCCATTGACTTCGTTGGCCGCACCGACTTTGTAAACGATGCGGAACGAAATGGTCGGGACCTGGTGCCGCTCAACCATCAAGACCCGTAATCCGTTGCTAAGGGTATGTTCCACAACCCGGTCGGCCAAGGTTTGCGCCGATACGCTAGTAAATGGAGCGAGTATTAGAACGGCAACAGGGAAGGCGAGCCAAAAGGCGAGGGCGACAATCCATTTTTTCATACGCAAGACTCCTTCAAGTAAAAAATGACGCATGTAAAAAAAACAATCACGAAAAAAGAGGGATGAGGGCCTCGCCCGATTCGACAAAGTAATCGACCCCTTCCGATTTCAGTTCCTCGCCATCGCCGAAGCCATAACCGACACCGCAGACGCGAATGCCCGCAGCTCGGGCGGCATGAATATCATTTAAGGAATCGCCGATCATCACCGCATCCGCGGGATGGATGCCGAGGGCGTCCAGTGTTTTTAAAATCATTTCGGGATGCGGTTTAAGTTGAACGGCCGGACACGCTGCGAAGACGATGTCGAAGTGCTTCTCCACATGGAGCCCATCGACGATCTTCCTTGTATACAGCTCGGGCTTATTGGTGACGAGGGCTTTTTTCTTATTCGCGTAATGATCCAGTGCCACTTGAATGCCGGGGAAAAGACGGGTTTCGTCCAAGAGGTGCGTCAGGTAATGGGCTTCGAAGATTTGAAGCGCGCGGTCGATCAGAGGGGCATCGTCAGAGGCGATGGCATCCAAAATCAATTGGCGCACCCCGTTTCCCACATAACCATAGATCGTCTCATGGGATTTTTCGGGGAGCCCGATATCGCGGAAGGTCAAATTCACCGCATTCGCGATATCCCGTTTCGAATCGATCAAGGTGCCATCCAAGTCGAAGATAAGTAGCTTGACTGACTTCATAATGGGCTGGGGTCTATCCTTGGGGTCCGTTTGTTCAATGCACTTGATAGTATCGGGAAAAGGTCTTGAATTCAATCCCTTTCGGCGACTTGTTTGCGTGAGACAAGGTAAGGGAAACGGGAAAAGATGTCAATCGCAGTGCTTTGGGTCTCCCCTCGATTCGGTGTATACTACGGCTTTTATCGGCGAGGGAGGTGTTTATGGGGAAGCAAAAAGACAAAAAAAAACAGGCTGTCAATCCCAATATTCCAAAATGTCCATTTTGCGGCAGAAGGATCTCGGTCAAAGCGGTTGATGGCAATCTCTTTCATTGCGATCATTGCGAAAAGATGTTCGAAAAACCGCGTTGAAGCCGCTTCCTGTTTATACGCCTCCCCCGCTGTAGGCGAGGGAGGCCCCTTCGATTCGTCTTCCGGCAAAGGCAAATTTCCCCCTGCCCCGGTCCGATAGGGGTTTCTTTCCGTGAAATTCAAGAAAGTCACTAAAATTCGGAGCTGCGCCTTGCGATTTCCGTTGAAATGCAAGTATCATCGCCATATTTTTTTTCGTTCACATTAGACTTAAAAAGGGAGAGAGAGCGATGCCTGTGAAAGCGCGAATCAAGAATGCCCAACCGGATATGCCGGATGTTCGAGACCGGATGTATGAACCTGCCTTGGTCGCCCTGGCGGCGGAGCTGGCGCCTCCTCAGAATTTGCATGTCCTCGATCAAGGCTACGAAGGGGCCTGTACCGGCTTCGGCCTGGCGGCCGTCATCAACCGACTCAATCAGATGGGGGGGAGTGATTTGAAGGTGAGCCCCCGCATGCTCTACGAAATGGCCAAGCGCAACGACGAATGGCCCGGCGAAGACTACGACGGCTCCAGCATTCGCGGGGCGATTCGAGGCTGGAAAAACATGGGGGTGTGTTCCGAGGAACAGTGGCCGTATCGGGCGGAAAATAAAGGCGCCTTGACCATCGCCATGGCGAAGGACGCGCGGAACAATACCATCGGGGCTTATTACCGTCTGCGTCCGCTCATCTCCGATTTTCACGCGGCCTTAAACGAGGCACAGGTGCTTCTTGTTTCCGCAAAGGTTCACCGGGGTTGGGATCGGCCCAAAAACGGCATCATCCAATACGATAAAAAACCGGATGGTGGCCATGCCTTTGCGATCGTCGGTTACAACAACAAAGGGTTCTGGGTCCAAAATTCTTGGGGATTGTCATGGGGAAAGCAGGGCCTCGCCCTGTGGTCCTACGAAGACTGGGTGCAAAATGTGATGGATGCCTGGGTGGTCCGACTGGCTTTGCCCACGCCCCAAATCTTCGGCGTCCAGCCCCAAATGAGCGTGGCCAGCATCGGCGGGGCCGATTTGGAGGGCAGGGCCGCGCCGCCCCGTTCAAAAATCGCGGGCCACTTCGTGCATATCGACGACGGCCAATTCAAGACCAGCGGAAATTATTGGAGCACGCCGAACGACATCGATCAGACCGCGGCCTTGGTGGCGGGCAGCACCGACTACGATCATCTGCTTGTCTACGCCCATGGCGGCCTCAATTCGCCCGATGATTCCGCAACCCGTATCGATGCCATGAAAGAGGGATTCAAGCGTAACAGGATCTATCCCTTTCACGTCATGTACGATACCGGTTTGGCCGAGGAAGTTAAGGATCTCATTTTTCGGAAGGGAAAAGTCAGCCAGGAACGGGTGGGCGGATTTTCGGATTGGACCGATCGTTTCCTCGAAGGGCTGCTGCGCGCTCCGGGCACCCTGCTCTGGGAAGAGATGAAGGCTGATGCGAATGACGCCTTCATGCCGAAGGGCGCCGGGACTCAATCATTAAAGACCTTCATTCAGCATCTGCGGACCGCCGTGAAAGCGGGGGGTAAAAAGAAAAAAATTCATCTGGCCGGACACAGCACGGGCGGTATTCTCTTGGCCCACTTGTTGAAGGTGATTGCCTCCGAGGATATTACCCTGGAGACCTGCAGCCTTATGGCCCCGGCCTGTCAAATCGATCTCTATAATTCGCACTATCTTCCCGTCTTAAAGGGCAAAACCAAACTGAAGCTCAAGGTTCTTAATATCTACAATATGCGGGATGGACTCGAGAAAGACGACAACGTGATCAAGGTGTATCGCAAGTCGCTGCTCTATCTTGTCTCGAACGCCTTCGAGCGGGTGAACCGACGGCCGCTCCTTGGTATGGAAATGTTTGCCTCCCAAGTCGATCTTGCAGGAGGCAAGACCAGCTTCCTTTATTCGAACGGCGTGAGCGGAAATGTGACGCGGAGTCAGAGCCATGGCGGCTTCGACAACGATGTGTATACGATGAATCACATCTTAAGCGCGGTGTTGGGGAAAAAACCCGCGAAGCCTTTTAAGCGCGAGGAGCTGGATTATTAAGGTCGGCCCCTGCACCGGATACGGCCTTCTCTCAGACGCTTCTTTTCATCTCATTTCAAGTGGCGGTCCAGATCTTATTTTGGAGCTGGGCCGCCCTTCCTCACTTGTTCTTTTTTACTCAAGACGTGTAAAATAAGCTTTTTCCCGGTTCGATGTCCGCGCGTTCGTTTGTGGAATACGCCGACTAACTGATGAGGGTGAAGAGGCATGCATCAAGAGGGGCTCTGCATTTTCGGCGAGGTGCTCTTCGATATTTTTCCCGATGGAAACCGGGTCTTGGGCGGTGCGCCCTTCAATCTGGCTTGGCATCTCCAAGCCTTCGGGCAGCCCGCGCGGTTCATCAGCCGTTTGGGAGACGACGCCGCCGGTCGCGAAATTTGCGAGGCCATGCGCGATTGGGGCCTGGACACGCAAGCGCTGCAAACGGATTCGGATCACCCGACCGGCCGCGTCGAGGTTCGTGTGACGGACGGCGAACCCCAATATCGAATCGTACCGGACTGCGCCTACGATTTTATTGCGTCGGAAGCATTAGGCGATTTCCCATGCCGCCTGCTTTATCACGGCAGCCTCGCCCTTCGAAATCCCGCCTCGGCCCAGGCCTTGTCTCGCCTCAAAGAGAAAGGCGTGGGGACGCTGTTTATGGACGTGAATTTGCGAAGGCCCTGGTGGCGCCGCGAAACCGTGTTGGCCCTCATCGACGATGCCGATTGGGTGAAGATGAACGCAGCCGAACTGCGCTTGCTCCATGACGGCGGTGGCGACGACGTGCTACAAGCAGCAGAAGCGTTTCGGCTGCGGCATCGCTTAAAGGGCGTGGTCGTCACCCGAGGCCAAGACGGGGCCCTTGCGGTGAGCGAGGGCTTGGAGGCGATTCAGGTGAGACCGGCGAAGACCGAACAACAGGTCGTCGATACGGTGGGGGCGGGCGATGCCTTTGCCTCGGTGCTGGTCTTGGGTTTGATGCGCGCCTGGCCGCTGGCCCTGACGATGACGCGGGCGCAGGCCTTCGCCTCGATGCTGGTCTCGCGCCAAGGCGCCGTCGTCCGGGATCATGCCTTTTATCGCCCCCTGGTCGACGCCTGGGCCTGTGTGTGCTAAGCGTTATTCAGCGATTCCGTACCGTAGCCCTTTAACCCCCTCAAAAAACCAGCGGCTGTCCTGCATTGGGTTCTCCTCTCGGTTTTCGCCTAAGTTTTCGCTTAAGCCTAAGTTTTCGCCTAAGGACGAAGGATTTTCTCCGAGCGCTCCTTGATGTCCCGGTTTCAGGTTTCGATTTTACCGAAGATATGACCGAATGATAACGATGCCCAAAAATACGGAAAAAAAGGATAACAAAGGATTGACAAGGGCCCCATCGCAGTCTATATTGGCCCCACTAAAGGCGGGTCGCCGCCGATCGATATCGCCACGACTCGCACCATCGTCTCCTGGTCTCTCTTCCTCCGATATCCAATCGAAACAGTCTTTAGCCATTTAGCGTGGACCGAGTCCGTCCCTGGACGGGGGAGTCCTCCGTCCCGATCGGTTTCGTTTTTGGAGCACCAATCATGGATGTGCCCATACCTCAAGACGAGGCCAAGCGGCTTGAGGCTTTGCGAAGTCTCGAAATGCTCGATACCCCGCCTGAGGAACGTTTCGACCGAGTGACGCGTTTAGCCAGCCGTCTCTTCAAGGTGCCCATCGCCTTGGTCAGCCTCATCGACGGCAACCGTCAGTGGTTCAAATCCGCTCAGGGTTTGACGGTGTCCGAAACCCCTCGCGCCATCTCTTTTTGCGGCCACGCCATTTGCGGCGACGAGATCTTCCTCATTCCAGACGCCCAACGCGATGCCCGTTTTAAAGACAATCCCTGGGTCAGGGGCGAACCCAAGATCCGCTTCTATGCGGGCTACCCCCTGGACGGCCCCGGAGGATATAAGCTGGGGACCCTCTGCATTATCGACCGCCGGCCTCGCAAGTTGAAGCGGGAGGACCATCAGATCCTTAAGGATCTGGCTGCTTTGGTTGTGGACGAATTGGGAAATGTTGAGTTGAGCCGAACCGCCTTTGCCTTGAAGACGCGCGAGGACGAATTGCAGTCCTTTCTCGAAAATGCCCACGATTTGGTTCAAAGCGTTCGGTCGGACGGCCGCCTGGTTTATGTCAACCGGGCCTGGCGGGAGACCCTGGGATACAGCGAAACGGAAATTTCCCAATTGAATCTCATGCAGCTTATTCATCCCGACAGCCAGGCGCATTGCATGCAGGTTTTTAAACGTGTTCTATCCGGAAAAGCGGCCGTCGCGGTTGAGGCTGTATTCCTCGCCAAATCGGGAGAAAAGATCGTCGTTTCCGGAAACGCCCAAGTGCGGCGACAAGCGGATGGAAGCCTCATTACGCAAAGTATTTTCCGCGACATTACGCTCCAAAAGGAATACGAAGCGAGTTCGCGCCGTGCGCACGAACACTTGGAGCGGCGCGTTTTGGAGCGGACGCGCGATCTTCAGGAACTCAATTCGGTCCTCGAGCATGAAGTGGTGGTGCGGAAAAAGGTCGAAGCCCTCCAGGCGGGACGCAGTCTCGTGTTGGAAAAGCTTGCGGCGGGCGAAGACGAGAAGGAAGTCCTCGAAACCCTCGTTCGCGTACTCGAAGAACAAGTTGTCGGCATGAAGGGATCGATTTTGCTTTTGGACGATGAAGGCAGGCGCCTCTTGCATGGGGCGGCGCCCAATCTTCCCGAAGCCTATAACCGGGCGATTCACGGCCTGAAGATCGGTCCCAAGGTCGGTTCCTGCGGCACGGCGGCCTTTGAGAAGCGGCTTGTGGTTGTGGAAGACATTCAGCGCGATCCCCTCTGGGCGGATTGCCGGGACCTCGCAGCCCAGCACCAACTCCGTGCATGCTGGTCTCACCCCATTTTCGATGCGGATGAGAACGTCCTCGGCAGCTTCGCTCTCTATTATCACGATGTGAGGCGGCCCTCAGGCGTCGAAATCGCGCTGATTGGCGAGACCGTCCATCTCGCAGCGATCATTCTCCAACGGATTCGGGCCGACCGGGCGCTTTTGGACAGCGAACGCCGTTTCTACGGGATTTTGGAGACCTCCATCGAGGCCATCGTCTCGGTGGACGAAGACCAGCGGATCGAGATTTTCAACAAGGGTGCGGAGGAGACCTTCGGCTATCGCGCCGACGAAATGATCGGCCGATCGCTCGATGTCCTCATCCCCGAGCGCGCCGTGGATCTGCATCGCCGCCATATCCGGGATTTTGCGTCCGAGCCCGAGGTGGCCCGGCGTATGGGCGAACGCCGCGAGGTCGCGGGCCGCCGAAAAGACGGAACGGAATTCCCCGCCGAGGCCTCGATTTCCAAATTGCGTCGGCAGGGCCGGACGACTTTTACGGTGATGCTTCGAGATGTGACCGAGCGTAATAAAGCCAAGGAGGCGCTTTAGACACTCAACCGCGAGTTGGAAGCGCGGGGGGAAGAGCGGACCGCCGTCTTGCGCGAAACCAATAAAAACTTGGAGGCCGAAACGGTCGAACGCCGCCGGTCGGAGGACGTCATTAAGGCAAAAAACGAAGAACTGAAGGCCTTTGCCTATACCGTTTCTCACGACTTAAAGGCCCCATTGCGCGGCATTAGCGGCTATGCCCAGGAGTTGCTGCGGGAACATCGGGCAGGCTTGAAGGAGCGGCCGCAGTTTTGCCTGGCGCAAATCGTGACCGCCTCGACCCACTTGGACCATTTAATCGAGGATCTACTGCGCTATTCCCGGCTGGATCGGGAAATGCCGAAATCAGCGAATGTGAATCTGAAGGCGCTGGTCGAGGAGATCCTTAAAGCGAGGGCCCCGCTGATTCAAGCCCGGGGCAGCGAGGTGTCGATCGATCTGCCTTTTACGGTCGTCCGGTGTTGGGAACAGGGGATGTCTCAGGTCTTAAGCAATTTAATCGACAATGGCCTCAAGTACAGCCGCAAGGCCAAACCGCCCCGCATTGCCATTTGCGGAGAGGCGAGAACGGATGCCTACCGCATGAGCGTGCGGGACAACGGAATCGGTTTTAATATGAAATACCACGACCGGATCTACGGCCTGTTTAACCGCCTGGTCCGGCAGGACGAATTCGAGGGTACCGGCGCGGGGCTGGCCATCGTCAAAAAGGTGATGGAAGGGCAAGGGGGCAGGGTTTGGGCGGAATCCACGCCTGGGAAAGGCGCGACCTTTTATGTGGAATGGCCCAAGACGAAAGGCGAGAAAATGAATGACTGATCTCACTTTAAAAGCATGGGAGCAGTACATTGAAAATTCAGGGTCAAGGGTATGACGAAATGCCATTAGTCCGGCCAATTTTATTGGTCGAAGACAATCCCATGGACCTCGATCTTGCGCTCAAGGCCATGAAAGAGCAGGGGACCACCAATCCCATTCTCGTCTGCCGGGACGGCGAAGAGGCCTTGGAATTTATCGAAGCGCACAAGGCGCAGGACGATCCCGATCTGCCTTTAATCGTTCTGCTGGACCTTCGTCTTCCAAAGGTGGATGGAATCGAGGTGCTGAGCCAGGCCCGTCAGGACCCGCTCTGGAAAAAGATTCCCTTCATCGTCTTGACCACGTCCCGGGAGAATTCGGATATCGACCGGGCCTACGAACTGGGCGTCAATTCTTATTTGGTGAAACCGGTGGATTTTCCGAGTTTCAGCGAACTGACCAAAAAGCTTCAGCTCTATTGGGTGTTGACCAACGAGCCGCCCTTCCGGGGAAAGAAATAAGGTGGGACCGAAACGCGTGAAGAATCGCCCTTCCCAATCCCCACCCCCTCCCGAGCAAATACGTCTGCTTTACGCGGAAGATGGCGCGATGGATGCCGATCTTACCGCGGGGGTTTTAAAAAAAGCGGCGCCCGACATCGCCCTTGAAGTGGTCGACTCCGGAGCAGCCTGCCTATCGCGCCTGCGGGAAGAGGCCTTTGATCTGCTCCTCCTCGATTATCCCCTCCCCGACAGGGATGGCCTCGATGTCGTAAAAAAAATGGCGGAGCAAGCCATCCGTATTCCCACGGTCTTAATTACCGGGCAGGGCAATGAGATGCTGGTTGTGCAAGCGCAGCGGCTCGGGGTGAAAGAGTACATTAAAAAACGGGAGGGTTATCTGGCCACCCTTCCCGAGCGCTTACGCGCGGCGCATAAAGAAGCGAAGTCCAAAGTGGACGGGGAGCGCAGAAGTTCACCCCGTCGTATTTTGGTGGTCGAGGACTCGCGATTCGATCTCGATTGGATCGAAAGCGCATTTGATCGTTATGCGCGGCACTTGAATATTGCGACGGCGCATTCGGTGGAAGAGGCACTCCATTGCCTCGCGGCGGGCCCTGTCATCGATGTCATATTGGCTGACTATTTGCTTCCCGATATGAACGCATTCGAATTGATCCGCGAATTGAGCCGTCAAGACTTCGAAATCCCGGTGATCGTCATGACCGGGCAGGGCGATGAAGAAGTCGCTGCGAGGGCCTTACGCGAAGGGGCCTTCGACTATATCGTAAAGCGGGATGGCTATATCGACCAGCTTCCGCATGCCATCGAGCGGGCGATAGAACGTTTCGACCACCTCAAGACGAAACGAATATATGCAGCGGATCTCGAAGCCCTGAATCGATCTTTAGAAAACAGGGTGAAGGACCGGACCGCCGCGTTGGAAGCGGAGATTTTGGAGCGAAAACGGGCCGAGGCCGCCTTGCGTGAAAGTGAAAAACATCTGCGGCATCTGGCCGAGCACGATGCCCTTACCGGTCTTCCCAATCGCATCCTGTTTTTTGACCGTCTCAACCAGGCCCTCATTCGCGCCCAGCGATACGGGAGGAAGGTGGCCCTGCTCTTTTTAGATTTAGATCGCTTGAAGGAAGTGAATGACCAGTTCGGTCATCTCATCGGAGATCGGCTGCTTCAGTTGGTTTCGGAGCGCCTCCTGGCCTCGATTCGCGCCGAGGATACGGTTTGCCGTTTAGGTGGGGACGAATTCGTCGTTATCCTCCCAGAGCTCCATACGCCTGAAGATCCGAGCCGAATCGCCTGGAAATTGCTCAAGATCCTCGCCGCTCCTTTCCAATTTGAGGTAGGCTACTGCACGACGGGTGCGAGTATCGGGATCAGTCTCTATCCCGACGACGCGAAGGAGGCCGATGACCTGCTCAGGATGGCGGATTCGGCGATGTATCAGGCAAAGAAAGCGGGCAAAAACCATTTTTTATATTTTAATCCGGAGCTGAATCCTCCGAAATTATAACGAAGGGCATGCAATAAATTGATGAGACACGCTTCCCAAAACAAAACCGGCAAGGACGATGGTCGGATTCGACTCCTCTATGTGGAAGACAATCCGATCGACGTCGATTTAACGAAAAAACATTTCGCGCGGACGGCCCCGGAGTTCGTCCTTCATACGGTCGAAACGGGAGAGGCCTGCCTGCGGCAACTGCGGGAGGCTAATCACGATCTCGTGTTGCTCGACCATCGTCTTCCCGACATGGAGGGTTTGGACGTTTTGAGAGGGATGCGGGAGATGGACCTCGACCACCCGGTCGTTATCGTGACCGGCGTCGGGGACGAAGACCTCGTTATCCAGGCCCTGCGCCTGGGCGCATCGCAATATGTCTCGAAAGGGAAGGGCTACCTGAACAAGCTGCCCGACCTGCTGCGCTCCGTGTGGGGGGAACAGCGGAATCGTCGAAGCCGGCAATGGCCTGCACGGCCGATTCGGCTTTTGTACATCGAACATTCCGAGCCGGATATCGACCTGACCGTCCGTTATTTTTCCGACAAGGCGCCTCACCTGATTCCGGAGATCTGCAAAAGCAGCCAGGAGGCGATCGTGCGCCTGCAAAGCGGAAAAACCTACGAGATGGCCTTAATCGATCTCCGCATGCCCGAAATGAACGCCCTGGATTTTTTGAGCGAATTGAAGACCCTGGACCTCGCCCTTCCCTGCATCGTCGTGACGGGCCAGGGCGACGAAAACGCCGCAGTCTCCGCGCTCCGACTTGGGGCCTACGACTACATCGTCAAGCGCGAAAATTATTTGGTGCAACTCCCTTACGCCATCGAGAATGTGGTCGGCCGCTTCGAACTGAATAGCCAGAATGCCCTTCTATGCCGGGAGCTTGCCGAGGCCAATGCTTCTCTCGAAAAAACGGTTCAGGCACGGACGGCCAGTCTGGAAGACACGGTCAACAATCTTAAGCAGGCGGAAGAAAAATTGCGGACAGCAAAGGACGGACTGGAGGATGAGGTCGCGAGCCGTACCCGTGAGCTGAGCGAAGCGAATCACAAGCTGAAGGATTTGGATCGCCTGAAGACGGCATTCCTGTCCACCATGTCGCACGAGCTTCGCACCCCCTTGAATTCGATCATCGGACTTACTGGCATTCTCCAACAGGGCCTGGTGGGTCCGCTCAACGCCGAGCAAGAAAAACAGATGGGCATGATCCGTTCGAGTGGCCGTCATTTGTTGGATCTCATCAACGATATTCTCGATATCTCCAGCATAGAGGCGGGCCAGTTTAAGGTGCAACACGATTTGTTTAACCTCTCCCAGCTCATCGTAAAAGTGGTCGAAACCATGAAGCCCGCCGCCCAAATAAAAGGACTGATCCTCGTGACGAAGATGAGCTCGGAGATGGCGCGGGTTACCAGCGACCGGCGCCGGGTGGAGCAGGTGCTCATGAATCTCTTGAGCAATGCAATCAAATTTAGCGAGAAAGGCGAGGTTCGGGTTGAAGTCTTCGTGGAGGATCGTTTTATCCGGACGCGGGTGATCGACGGGGGTATCGGGATTAAGCCGGAGGGGCTGACCCAGCTTTTTAAACCCTTCAGTCAGGTCGAATCGCCCTTGAGCCGCCCTCACCTCGGAACGGGCCTGGGATTGGCGATCAGTAAAAAAATTGTCGAAAAGCTGGGCGGAGAGATCGGGGTCGAAAGCGTATGGGGGCAGGGCAGCGCCTTTTATTTTACCCTGCCAAGGGGCGAGGGGCGGCCATGAAGAAAAGGGTGCTCCTCATCGAGGACAATGCGCAGAACCGATATCTCGAAACCTTTCTATTGGAAAAAAACGGATTCGAAATTTATCCGGCCGAAGGCGGCGAGTCCGGGATTCGCCTCGCCGAAACCCTTGGGCCGGACCTCATTCTGCTCGACCTTCAATTGCCGGATATGGACGGTTACGCCGTGGCGCGGGCGCTTCGAAACAACGTCCGCCTGAAAAATATCCCCATTGTGGCCGTCACGTCCTATGCCATGGCGGGCGACAAAGAACGGATTCTAAACGCCGGTTGCAACGACTATATCGAAAAGCCGATCGATCCCGATACCTTCATCGCGCAAATCGTCCAATCTTTGTCGAAGCCCGTGATCTGATGGAACGGAAGGCCTTGGTCACGCTGCTCATTGTAGACGACGACGAGGACAGCCGATACATTTTACGAGTCCTCTTGGAGGGAAACGGCTACGCGGCGGCTTTGGCCGCAAACGGCGTCGAGGCCATGGAGATCGTGCGGACCAGGCCACCCTCGATGATCGTTTCGGATATTTTAATGCCCGAAATGGACGCCTTTTCCTTGTGCCGCCAGCTGAAATTGGACGCAAAATTTAAAGAGATCCCTTTTTTATTCTACACCGCCACTTACACTGATCCTGGAGATGAGGCCTTGGCTTTGAGTCTGGGGGCTGAACGCTTCTTGGTGAAACCCATCGAGCCCTTGGTATTGCTGGGCGTGTTCCGCGAGGTTTTCGAGGAATTGAGCCGCGGACGATGGGTGGCCTCCTACCCGCCCGAAGAGAATGAACTCCCCTTCCTCCGGTCTTATAATGCGGCGCTGATACGAAAATTGGAAGATAAAATGGTCCGATTAGAACAGGTGGCGGCGGAACAGGCGGAAACCAACGCAACGCTAAAACTCGAAGTCGGGGTTCGCAAAGAGGCCGAACGCGTCCTTCGACGGAGCGAGGCACAGGTGCGTCTCTTGCTGAATTCGACGGCGGAGGCGATTTATGGCGTCGGTCTCGAGGGCAGATGCACCTTCGCCAACCCTGCCTGCCTGAACATGCTCGGCTATGGGCAGATGAGCGATCTGATCGGAAAAAATATGCACCTCCTCATCCATAGCCAGTATTGGGATGGCAAGGCCTATCCCGAGAGCCAATGCAGGATGTCCTTGGCGTTTAAGGAAAAAAACGCATCTACGCCGAAGACCAATTTTTTTGGCGGGCGGACGGGACGAGCTTTCCCGTGGAATGCGGGTCGTATCCCATTGAACACGATGGGCAACTTGCGGGCGCGGTTGTGACCTTTATCGATATTTCCAAACGGAAAAATGCCGAGGCGGCCGTCGCGCAATTGGCCTATTACGATGCCCTGACCGGGCTTCCGAACCGAAGCCTCTTAAATGCGCGCCTCGAAGAGGCGATTTTGGCCGGGCAATCGAAAAACCACCCACTCGCCTTCCTTCTGATGGATTTAGACCGTTTTAAGGAAATCAACGATACGCTCGGCCATCGTCATGGCGATACGATTTTAAAACAAGTCGGGGATCGGATTCAGAAAATCCTAAGGCCGCCCGATACGATTTCGCGTCTCGGTGGAGACGAATTCGCGATTTTGCTTCCGAGATTGGCCGCCGTGGAAGACATCGATCTGGTGCTCAAAAAAATTCTGGATGCCCTCGACGCCCCCTTTCGCATCGAAGGTATTCCCATTGCCGAAGATATTCCCATTGCCGTGGAGGTAAGCATCGGCATCGCTTTTTATCCCCAACACGGCGAGCAAGCCGAAGGGCTGATGCAGTGCGCCGATGTGGCCTTGTATGCCGCCAAGCGCGGGGGGAGTCCCTATGCGATTTATTCTCCCGATAAAGACCGTTATCGTCCGAGACGTTTGGCCCTTATCGGCGGCATACGACAGGCCATCGCGTCGAATGCGTTTTTTTTGCACTACCAAGGGACTTGGCCGAGACGGGCATGCGTCTTTCCATCGACGACTTCGGCACGGGCTATACCTCTCTCGGTACCCTGAAAAACAGGCTGGCCTTCACCCTTAAAATCGATCGCTCCTTTATCGATGCCATGGACCATAGTCCCAACGACGCCATTATCGTGCAATCGATTATCGAGCTGGGCCACCGTTTGGGTTACACGGTGGTGGCCGAGGGCGTCGAACGGCGGGAAACCTTGGACCAACTTCGCGCATTGGGCTGCGACCAGGCGCAAGGCTACTTCCTATGCCGGCCTGTACTCGCGGAGAACTTCGTCCGCTGGCTAGCGTCCTCACCTTGGGGCAATGGCGGGAAAATATCCGGTTAAGGCCGCCCGCCGGCCTCGGAACGATGCACCCTGTCCCGATGTCCCTTTTCGAATAGAATCCTTCCAAATCGCGTGTAGGGCTTACCCCAGGATGCTCATGCTTTTGAACCGGGCTTTCCTCCTTTAAGCAGGGACTCGCTTCTCCCGCATTGTTTCATATATGATCGAAGGAGAGGTGATGCTAGGGCTAGGGTCGGTCCACGTCCCGGGGGCGGACCTTTTTGAAGGAGGAGGTCGATGGAAAAAAAAGAGCAACAATTTTCTCTCTGGTATTTCATCATGGTGTTCTTTGCCCTCATCGTGATCCAATCGTATTTCTTTCCGTCGCAAGTCGAAAACCTCTCATACAGCGACTTTAAGTCCCTCTTAAAATCGCGTCAGATTATCGAGGTTACACTTGCCGATCGGCACATCACGGGCCTCGTTCGCCTGCAGGGTTTGGAAAAAATCCTATCCCCCGAAAAAATAAATCGCCTTAAAAATTCGGAAGCCGGAGAGCACCGCTTTTCGAGCATCCGGGTCGAGGACCCGAATTTGATTCAGAATTTGGAGGCGGCGGAAATCCGCTACACGGGAAAGATCGATGGAAACGGGTTCACGACCTTGCTTTCCTGGATATTGCCCGCGGTGATTTTTTTTGGGATTTGGGGCGTGTTCATGCGGCGTATGGGCGCGGCCAGCGGTGTGATGGAAATCGGCAAGAACAAGGCCAAGGTGTATATGGAACGGGTCACGGGCGTCACATTCGAGGATATCGCCGGCATCGACGAGGCGCGGGAAGAATTGATGGAGGTGGTCTCCTTTTTGAAAACGCCCGAGCTTTACCGCCGTTTGGGTGGAAAAATCCCGAAAGGCGTACTGCTCGTTGGCGCGCCGGGCACGGGCAAAACCTTGTTGGCCAAGGCCGTTGCGGGGGAAGCGGGCGTCCCTTTTTTTAGTATCAGCGGTTCCGATTTCGTCGAGATGTTTGTCGGAGTGGGCGCGGCGCGGGTGCGCGATCTCTTTGCCCGTGCGCAGGAAAGGGCCCCCTGTATCGTTTTTATCGACGAGTTGGATGCCATGGGAAAGGCGCGCGGCATCGGCGGCATGGGCGGGAACGACGAACGCGAGCAAACGCTTAATCAACTCTTGGTTGAGTTGGACGGCTTCGATACCAACAAGGGGGTCATCATCATGGCGGCCACCAATCGCCCCGAAATTTTAGACCCTGCCTTGCTGCGGCCCGGCCGCTTCGACCGGCACGTGGCGATCGACAGGCCCGATTTGAAGGGGCGCGAAAAAATCCTGAAGGTGCACGCCAAAAATATCACGCTGTCTAAAGAGATCGATCTTGCCGCGATCGCGGCGAAGACCCCCGGTTTTGTCGGGGCCGATCTCGCGAATCTGATCAACGAAGCCGCCTTGCTTGCCGCGCGAAAAGGCAAGGCAGGGGTCGAGATGAAGGATTTCGACGAGGCCATCGATCGCATTACGGCGGGGCTCGAAAAGAAAAACCGGGTGATCAATCCGCAGGAAAAGGAAACCGTCGCCTATCACGAAGCGGGCCATGCGGTGGTTGCCATGTCGCGAAAATATGCCGACCCCGTGTCGAAGGTTTCGATTATCCCTCGCGGCATCGCCGCCCTCGGCTACACGCAGCAACTGCCGACCGAAGATCGCTATCTCATGAGAAAAACGGAACTCTTGGATCGGCTCGATGTATTGCTGGGCGGTCGCGTGGCGGAGGAGATCGTTTACGGCGATGTCTCGACGGGTGCGCAGAATGATCTGCAACGCGCCACCGACCTTTCACGTCACATGATCACGCAATACGGCATGAGCGAGGTCCTAGGCCTGGTGACCTTCGAGGCGACCCGCTCGCCCACCGGCGTCAATTATGGGTGGCCGCAAGGGGGTAAAGAGTACAGCGAAAAAACGGCGCAGACGATCGACGAAGAGATTCATCGCCTTCTGTCCGAATCCCACCATCGCGTCAAAGAAACCTTGACGATAAAAAGAAAAAGTTTAGAAGCGCTCAAAACGCGCCTCATACAAGTGGAGGCGGTGGATCGGACCGAGCTTAAAAAAATTCTTGCGGAAGCGGGGGATGCCGATACGTAGGGGCAGAGCGCTGTGTCGGCCCGTTATGGACGGATGTCTCGAAGGAAATGTTTGTCCGGGGTATCTTCGGTATCGTGTCGGCGCAGGGTGCGCCGTGTCGCGCGTTAGAAGGGCTTGATCAGCGTGAAGCGCGGGCCTTTATACGGACCTTTCTCCACTTCTTCCAAGAACAGGGTCTTGGGACGGATGGTGAGCATGAATTCTCCGTAGAGAGCGCGGTAAACCACAAAAGCTTCCTCGGTTTCGGAATGGATGGCCACACCGATGACCTCATAGTCCTTCCCCTTGTAGTGCCGGTAGATTCCGGGAACGATAGGATCCATCAGCAATCTCGCCGATCTGTTTATCTGCGGAGGGCGCGTTCCGAAAATTGATCGTCCTCGAGCCCGATATCGACTTGGGTATCGCTGAATTCGAGATGGGTTTTTCTGCCGGTCTGCGCATTGAGGGTTTCGGACGACTTCCAAACCCACGCCCCGCCGACCTGTTCCCACACAATCGATTGCGTTTTTATCAGCGCGCCCGCATCCGAAAAATATTCGACCTTTCGAAGGGTGCCGTCTTTTTTGGAGAGAGACTTGATCGTTTTTCGATAAAGAGAGTCGCCCTGGATTTGCGTCTCGACAACATCGCAAGCCTCGCCATTCACGTCTCGTTCGGGAAGCAGTCGATGGATATCTTTTTCGATGCGGCGTTGCCGCACATCTTCAATGACCAGTTCCGATTCCAATTCACCCTCGTGATGGTGGCGCTGGGGTTGAACGCGGCGTACCTGCCGCAATTCCGGAAGATAGATCCACTGATCGGCCTTGCCTTCCTCGACATATTCCCAGACAAGAAATTTTTTGCCTCTTTCCTTGATCGGCGATTCGCTCACCATTAAGGTTTTGCTATTGATCCCCTCCTGTCCCGCGTAATTTTTCCAATACAGTTCAAGCTCCGCCTTGCTCTCTGTTCCATCCGAATCGACCATGCGGAAAGTGAGCTTCGCCTGTTGGTCTTGATGACCATACATCAAGTCTTGGGCTCGCTTGAGAATTGATTCGGCGGACTGTGGCGCCGCTTCTTGTCCCCAAGAATGTCTGCCGAAGAGGGAGAGCATCAGGAGAAAAAATAAGGGCCAGCGTAAAAGCAAGAAAGGTGCGAAGCTGCGATGTGATTTCGATCGGGGAATGCGATTCATGGCTTTACTTTATCAAGCGCGCTTGGCGGCGTCAATCCAGTTAGGGTATTTCCAAATAGAACATTACTAGAAGACTTTGTAGCGATCAAGAGGGAGAGGGCTGGGCGAAAGGCTTAAAGGATGGCCAGGGCATCCGACAAGGCATTCCAAGAGATCATGACGCACTTGCGGCGGGCGGGGTATTCGCGAACGGCCGAGAGGGCTTGCAATGCATCGGGCGGTTCTTTCACTTCGGACCCGTTCCCCTCTCCAAACCAATGGGTCATGGCTTCGCAGAGGTAGCGGGCTTCTTTTTTGCTACGTCCACTCACGGCTTCGGACATCATGGAGGCCGCCGCGATGCAAATCGAACAGCCGCGCCCTCGGAATCGCACCCGATCGACGCGATCTCCCTGCTGGAAAAGGCCCACCTCGATTTCATCGCCGCAGCGGGGGTTGTTTCCCCGGCGAACGATATCGGCGCCGGACAGATCGCCTTTGTTTCTCGGGTGGTGATAATGATCCATCAGCACTTTTTTGTAGAGGCTTGTGTCCTCCATCGTGTTCCCCTAGGAAAATAAATCCCGCGCCCGATTAATGGTCTCTAATAATGCGTCCACATCCGCTTGACGGTTATAGATCCCAAAACTGGCGCGCACCGTGCCCGTGATGTCCAAGCCCTGCATGAGGGGCTGGCAGCAATGGTGACCGGCTCGGAGGGCGACGCCGTCCTCGCCTGCAAGATGGGCGATGTCGTGGGGGTGAATGCCTTCGACGTCGAAAGAGACGATCGTGTTTCGAGAGCGTCGCGCCTCCGGGAACAGTCGGATCTCTCGATACGCGCTGAGGGCCTCCACCGCCGCTTGCGTGAGCCGGGCGACATGACTTTGAATGCGCTCCAATCCGATCTCGGAAAGATAAGTGGCCGCTGCGGCAAAACCGACGGCATTGGCAAGATTGGGCGATCCGGCCTCGAAGCGGGTGGGGATGGGGGCCCAAGAACAGTCTGCTGCGGTGACTTGGTCGACCATCCCGCCACCGACGATCATCGGCGTCATTTCCTCAAGTCGCTCCATTTTGCCGTAGAGCGCCCCTATTCCGTTGGGGCCATACATCTTGTGGGCGGAAAAGGCGAAGAAATCGCACCCCAAGGTCTGCACGTCGATGGGCATATGTCCAACCGATTGGGCCCCATCGACGAACACCGAAATATTGGCCTGCGCCGCCCCTTCGCAAAGGGATCGAATCGGATTTTCGATGCCCAAGACATTCGACACCTGGGTGAGGGCGATCAAGCGCGTGCGTTCATCGAACAATCCTTCCGCCCCTTCTAAATCTAAGTCGCCATTTTCTCTCAGTTCGATCATCTTTAATTCGGCCCCTTTTTCCGCGCAGATCCGCTGCCAGGGGAGAAAGTTCGAATGGTGTTCCATCCGCGTGACCCAGATCCGGTCGCCGGCCTTGAGCCGCGGGCGCGCCCAGCCCCAGGCGACTCGGTTGATCGCATCGGTGGCGGAGGGGGTAAAAATAAGCGTTTCGGGTGTGGCGGCGCCGATAAAGCCGGAGACGATTTCCCGCGCATCTTCATAGGCGGCCGTGGCCCCTTCGGCCAAGGGGTAGAGGCCGCGGTGGACCGGTCCATAGGCCGAGCGGTAGCACTCGGAAATGGCTTCGATGACGGCCGCCGGTTTTTGGGTGGTTGCCGCATTGTCCAAATAATGCAGTGCCGCGCCTCTTTCCGTTTGGAACAAAGGGAAGTCTTTTTTGCAGGCCTCAATCGGAAGGACCGGCTGAGTCTTTGCGGGTTGCGGGGCCTTCATCGTCGGGGTCACCCGAGGGTTTCTGTCGTTTTCGCCAGGGCAGGTTTTGCTTCGCGCTGTCGTTTGTCGCGCATTTTCATGCCGCTGCCGCCCCGGCGCGTGAGGACGATTTCGCTCAGAATACTCAGGGCGATTTCTTCCGGGCTGCGCGCACCCAGATCGAGCCCGGCGGGCGCCATAACCCGCGCGAGCGCCGCCTCGCCGATGCCGGCTTCGCGGCAGTAGTCGAAGACGAGGCGGGCCCGCTTGCGGCTGGCGATGAGGGCGATATAGCCTGCCTTCGAGGCCAAGGCCCGCTTCATCGATTCGTGATCGCCTTTATGTTGGGTGGCGATCACGACGAAGTCTTCCGGCTTGGGGTCCAATCGGCTGTAGTCCAGGTCGTCCGTGATGAGGCTTGCGGCATGGGGGTAGTGCTGGCGGTCGACACCCGGATCGTTGACGACGACTCGAAACCCCAGGAGGTCACCCAGGAGGCAAAGGCATTCGGCAACGCGTCCGTGGCCCATGATCCAGAGCGAGGGTTTCGGGAGCACGGGTTCGACATAGACGCGCATGCTTCCGCCGCAGGGCATGCCCGCGCCCAGCATTTCGTCATTGAGATCGATATCGAGCAAGGCCGTTTTTCCCGAGGCGATGGATTCCAAGGCCTGTGTGCAGGTGGCGGATTCGGCGCAGCCGCCCCCCACCCAGCCCGCCACGACATTCCCGTCTTTATCGATGACCGCTTTCGACGCGGTCTTGGCGGAAGCGGAGCCGAGGGTCTCCACCACCGTCGCAATCGCAAAGGCTTCTCCTGTTGCTCGCAGGTCCTGAATCACATCGAAAATATCTTTCGCCATAGGACTATCCTTGCACCGAAAATATGTTGTGACGCGTGGGCGGCATAGATTCTAGGCGTCTGTGGAGTTCCGCGAGGTCATCTGGCGTATCGAGATCGAAGACGCAATGGTCGTTTTCCATTTCAAGGGGGGTCACCCAGTCGGGGTTTTTCTCGATAAAATGTTTGCAGCCCAAGTTCCGCCCTTCGGAGAGGATGTCCTGCCGGTGCCGATAGGAAAGCACGATCGGGTTTCCCCGCGCTCCGCGATAGGTGGGTACCAGAACAGAAAGATTCGATTTGGCCAAAAAGGTTTCGATGAGACGATCGATATCCTTGGCTTCCATCAAGGGCTGATCGGAGAGGCAGACCATGATGCCATCGCACTGTTGAGAAAGGGCCTCCATGCCGCAATAGACCGAATGCATCTGGCCTTGCTTGTAGCCGGGATTGCTGACCACTTCCAGCGATAGGCCGAGGAGGCTCTGCCGCGCAACGGCTTCCGCGTGCCCCACCACCACGACGATTTCCTGCAGGTGCGATGAGAGCAAGGTGAGCGCGCTGCGTCTCAGCAGGGGTACTCCCTCGATCGAGAGGCTGAGCTTGTTTAGCCCTTCCATCCGGCGGCTTTCTCCCGCAGCCAACAAGATTGCGGATATTTTTTTCAAGATTCCTCATTCATATTCGCGAGATAGATATCGGGCGATTTTTCGAAAAGGTGAAGGCAGCCCGCACAGCAGAAATAATAGGTTTGGCCTCCATAGCCGTAATGAAAAGCCGATGTGGCGATTTCGACGCTCATGCCGCAGATGGGATCGAGCGCGGTCGGCTGCGATTCTATTCCGACCTTTTTCCCCGAATCGTGCCGATCGGCTTGAAGTCCTGCAACCGTCGCAACCGCAGGCTCTGCCCTGGGTGCACTGCCTTTTTCGCGCCGCGATTTGACCAGGGCGGCGAGAACCGACAGGGCGATTTCCTCCGGCGTGACGGCGCCGATTTCGATGCCGACCGGGGAGTGGATGCGATCGACCCGTGTGGGGTCGTGTCCTTGCTCCTTTAAATAGGTCCGACATTTTTCCGCTTTTCGGGTGCTGGCAATAAAGGCGATATAGCCGGCGCCGGTGGACAAGGCCGCTTCCAGTCCGGGCTCGTCACGTTTCCCTTGGGTGGAGACCACGACAAACTGCGGCGGGCTCGGGAAATCGACGTTGAGCCCATCGAATATTTGGGCGGCGTCTGGAAACATTTCAGAGTGGGCGCCGGGGAAAGCGGCCGAGATCTCGAAGCCGACCTGCGAGGCCAGGCGCGATAGGCATTGCGCCGCCGGCGAAGCGCCGATAATAAGCAAAGTGGGCCGTGACAGAATCGCTTCGATAAAAATGTCCAAGGTGCCTCCGCTGTGACAGGTCATCCCAAAATCGATAATGCCCTCCTCCGAGGCGGTCTCCTGCGTCGGGCTCACGCGAATGAGACGGGCCATGCCGTCGGCGAGGGTGAGTTTCGCGGTATTGATCACCGCCGGTTGGGCGCAGCCGCCGCCGATCCATCCTTCGATCGTGCCGTCCGGATAGACGATGGCCTTGGCGCCCGGCTTGGCCGAGGTGGGCGATTCGGCCCGCACCACCGTGGCGATGGCAAAGGGGCGGCCTTGTTTTTTGAGTCGACTGGCTTTTTCGAAAAGGGTATCGGAAGGGGACATCACATGACCTCAGTATGGGCTCGATCCATTATAACGCAATTCACTATAAGGCGATCAACTCCGGTTCCAGATCGATCAAGCTCTGTAGATTGTGCGCGGGTGCGAAGAGATCGATCAGGGGTAAGGCCGCCACCATACTTCCGGTAAGCGCTTTATAGCCTTCGCGTCCGAGCAGGGGATTGAGCCAGATCAGTTTGCGGCAACGGTTTTTTATTTTTTTCAATTGCGAGGGGATGTGCTCGGGACCATCCGTGTCTAAACCGTCACTGACGATGACGACGATCGAGCGCCCATTGAGACGGTGGGCGTAGTCCCGGTTAAAAGCCTTGAGGGATTCGGCGATGCGCGTGCCGCCCGACCAGCCCAACGAGATCAGGGCCAAGCTGTGCTGGCGTTTGACCGGGTCGGACTGGCGAAGGGCCTGTGTGATATTGACCAGCTTCGTGTGATAGGCAAAGGCCTCGGCATCGCTAAATGCATTGACGATGCCGCGCGCAAAACGGAGAAAGACCGTGCTGTACATCGCCATTGACCGGCTGACATCCACAAACAACAGAAGACGCGGCTTCACTTTCATTCGGCGGCGAAAGGCCAAATGGAGAGGGGTGCCCCCGTAGCGCAAGCTGTTCCGAACCGTTCGACGCATATGGATACGGCGTCCTTGGTGCTGCAGCTTTTCTTTCCGGATGATTTTTCTGCGCATCTTTCTCGCGAGGCCTTCCACCCAGTCTTCGACGATGTGCATTTGGCCGGTATCCGAAAGAAATCGAAAATCTGCTTGCCACAGGTTTTCTTTCCGGCTTGCGCCTTTGCGTGTCCCGTCCTTGTCCGTATCCGCTGTCCTTCCCTCTCCGGGCCGGTCTGCCTCGGTCCTGGACCCTTGCCCGGGTCCCCTACGGCCTTCGCCGGATGTCGCTGTCGGAGAAATCGGAGCCCCCAACATGGATTGGAGCCGTTTTTTCGTTCGCACCGGCAGCCAGAAGGCATCGAATAGGGCATCGAAGCGTTCCCAGTCGCCCTGGTCTGCGCACATTAAACTCCGGAGGCCCCAACGCAAGTGCTGGGAATGGGAGAGGTCTAATCGTTGCGCGATGCGATGGGCGTCGATCGTTTCGGCGATGCCGAGGGAAAAACCGTTTTCCCGCGCCGATCGGATAAATTCAATGAGACCCATTTGTAGGGGCGTTTTGCTAGGGGGTTTTGCTTCGATTGGAGGGGGTTTTTGCATCATAAGGCCCTCGCAACCAGGCCTTCCACTTCGCCGCGTGAGAGGCTTGCGCTGTCTTCCCGTGTTTTCAGCAAACAAACCAAGGAGTCCATGACCGTCTCGATATCCTGATCCAAGGTCGAGACCTCCAGGCGCATTAAGGCCGCGGCCCAGTCGAGGCTTTCCGCGATGCCGGGTTTTTTCCGAAGATCGGTCTTCCTCAATTCTTGCACAAAGGAAACGATTTGGCGCGCCAACATCGGCCCGACTTCCGGCAGGCGGATGTTGACGATGCGTAACTCTTTATCGAAGGAGGGATATTCGATGTAATAATAGAGGCAGCGGCGGCGCAGGGCATCGCTGAGTTCGCGTGTCGCGTTCGAGGTGAGTACCACATAGGGTTTGCAGCGGCCTTTGATGGTGCCCAACTCCGGCACGCTGATCTGAAAATCGGACAGGGTTTCTAAGAGGTAGGCCTCGAAGGCCTCGTCGGCGCGGTCGATTTCGTCGATGAGCAAGACGGGGGCCTGCGTTTCGGTGATGGCTTGCAGTAGCGGGCGTTTCAGCAAATATTTTTCGCTGAAGATATCTTGCTCGGCCTTTGCCGGATTTATTTCGGTTTGTTCCAGAAGTTTGATGGCAAGGAGTTGGTGCTGATAGTTCCACTCGTAGACGGCCGTATTCACGTCGAGCCCTTCGTAACACTGTAGGCGAATCAGGGGGCAATCAAAAATCTTGGAGAGGACGCGGGCAATTTCGGTTTTGCCGACGCCCGCGTCGCCTTCAACGAGAAGGGGCCGCTGCAGTTGCGTAAAGAGCAGGAGCGTGGCGGCGAGACTCCGCTCGGCGATGTATCCAGCCTCGACCAGGCCCTGCTGGAAGTCCTCGGTTTTCGATACTTCGGGCATTTAATCGTTCCACAAGAGTAACATCTTCTCAGTGCACATCGGGTTTTTTTGGAGCAAACCAGTTTTTGATCAAACCGACGAAAACGGACCAGGCGAAGGACAGCCCATTGAGCTCGTTTGCTTTTTCGGGCGGCGCTTGCGTTGCGGCCTCGCTCGCGGCCGGGGTCTCTGTAGAAGCCGATTCGCGGGCCATGACGCGTTCGATAAAATTTTTTCCGAACTGGTTGAGAATTTGATCGCTCACTTGGGTCATCAGCCGCCCGCCCAGACTCGCGACCTTGCCGTTGACGGTGACGACGGCCTCTCCCTTGAGTTCGCAGTTTCCCGCATCTATTTCCACCATCCAGGCCTTTAGGTCGAGTTCGGCGGAGGAAGAGCCCTTGGAATCCTGACCTTTGCCGACCATGTGCATTTCACGTTTTTCGAGGTCGATGTTTTTAAGGTCGATCTCACCCTTAAAGGCCATGGTCGCCGGACCGACCTTCGCCTTGACCTTGCCTTTGAAATGCGTGTCGTCGACGGTCTCGGTGATTTCCGCGCCCGGCATGCAAGCGGCCACACTGGGCAGATCGCTTAATAAGGTCCAAGCGGCCGATGCCGGAAAGGGTAGAGGAAAGCTTTTTTCGAGATTGATTTGCATAGGCGATGTCCTTAAAGCGGCCGGCATCTCCAGGCGAGAAGGTCACCCGGAGATGCCGGCAAACACCATCAAGCTTGCTTGTCTAAGCCCAATGCGTGGATCTTTTGCCACACGCGGTAGGCGGAGTGCGGCATGTCCATGTGCGTGACGCCCAGGTGGGCGAAGGCGTCCACGATGGCGGAGGTAAAACAGGGGATGCTTCCCACATGCGGCGATTCGGCGACGCCCTTGGCCCCCAGCGGATGATGCGGCGAAGGGGTGACCGTGTAGTCGGTCTCCCAGTGTGGGGTTTCGACGAAGGTCGGGATGAAGTAATCCATGAAGGTGTTGCCGAGGAGATTGCCTTCGGCGTCGTAGGGCATTTCCTGCCCCATGGCGACGGCGAAGCCTTCAGTCAGGCCTCCGTGGATTTGGCCTTCGATGATCATCGGATTGATCCGAGTGCCGCAGTCGTCCAAGGCGTAAAAGCGCCGCACCTTCGTCTCGCCGGTAAGTTTGTCGATGTCCACCACGCAGAGGTAGGCCCCGAAGGGATAGGTGAAGTTGGGGGGATCGTAGTAGTCCACCGCCTCCAGGCCCATCTCCATGCCGTCCGGGACGTTGTTGTACGCGGCCCAGGCGATTTCCTTCATCGTCTTTTCTTGGCCGGGAACGCCCTTCACCTTGAAGCGATCGACCTCCCAGTCGAGATCGTCCTCGCTGACTTCGAGGAGATGCGCGGCGATTTTTTGAGCCTTCGCCCGAATCTTCCGGGCGGCGACCGCTGTGGCCGCGCCGCCGACGGGCGTGGAGCGCGAACCGTAGGTGCCCAATCCGTAAGGCGCGGTGTCGGTATCGCCTTCCTCGATTTGGATGTCTTCGGAGGACAGGCCCAATTCCGTGGCGATGATTTGGGCATAGGTGGTTTGGTGCGCCTGGCCTGTTGAAATGGTTCCCATGCGGGCGATGACGCTGCCCGTGGGGTGCACGCGGATCTCGGCGCTTTCGAACATGCCGACGCCGAGCACGTCGCAGGCCTTGCTGGGGCCTGCGCCGACGATTTCGGTGAAGGTCACCAGTCCGATGCCCATGAGCTCGCCCCGGCTGCGTTTTTCGGCCTGTTCCTTGCGTAGATCGTCGTAATGGACGGCGTCCAAGACCTTGGCCAAGGCCGCCTGGTAATTGCCGCTGTCGACCTCCCAACCCAGCGCTGTTTTATAGGGAAAGGCCTCGGCCTTAATGAAATTTCGTCTTCGAATTTCGGCCTTGTCGATGTTTAGTTTTTGGGCCAAGACGTCCATCATGCGCTCGATGAGGTAGACGGCCTCGGTCACGCGAAAGGAACAGCGATAGGCGACGCCGCCCGGCGATTTGTTCGTGTAAACGCCGTCCACTTTCACGTGGGCCGTGGGGATGTCGTAGGATCCCGTGCAGATGCTGAAAAGCCCCGCCGGCCACTGGGTGGGCTGGGCGTGGGAGTTAAAGGCCCCGTGATCGGCGAGGACGTTCACGCGCAGGCCCTTGATCCGGCCTTCTTTATCGGCCGCCAGTTCGCCCGTCATATGGTAGTCACGGGCCCAGGCGGTGGTCGAGATATTTTCGATGCGGTCTTCGATCCACTTCACGGGTGTTCCCAAAACAATGGAGGCGACGATGGCGGTGACATAGCCGGGATAGACGCCGACCTTGTTCCCGAAGCCGCCGCCGATGTCCGGCGAGATGATGCGAATCTTGCTTTCGGCCAAGCCCGATAAGATGGAAACCACCGTGCGCACGATGTGCGGGGCCTGCGAAGTGATGTAGACGGTGAGGTGGCCTTTGACCTTGTCGAAGGAGGCCACACAGCCGCAGGTTTCCAGGGGGCTGGGGTGGACGCGCGGGTAGAGCATGTCTTGCTTGACCACAACCTCCGCCGTATCCAATGCCCCTTGGGTGGCGTCTTTGTCGCCGACTTCCCAGGAGAAGATATGATTGGGGTGTTTGCGCGGTCCTTGACCGACGTTGTCTTTTTCTTTGACGTCTTCGCGTAGGATGGGGGCGTCGGCGTCCATGGCCTTGTGCGGATCGACCAGGGCGGGCAGTTGTTCGTATTCCACCTCGACCCATTCCGTGGCGTCGGCGGCGATGTAGCGGCTGGTCGCGACCACGACGGCGACTTCCTGATATTGGAAGTGGACCTTTTCGTCCGCCAGTACGGCCTGCACGTCGCCGGCCAAGGTCGGCATCCAATGCAGCTTTAAGGGTTTCAGATCCTCGGCGGTGAGCACGGCCAAGACGCCGGGCAGGGCGAGGGCCTTTTCCTTGTTGATGGATTTAATCCGGGCATGGGCGTAGGGACTGCGGACCATGTCCGCGTAGACCATGCCGGGCAGTTTCACGTCGTCGACATAATTGCCCTTGCCTTGAATAAAGCGGGGATCTTCCTTGCGTTTGCGCGAGCAGCCGATCCCTTCGAGTTTTGCTTGACGATCTTGTTCTTCCGCAGTCGTTGCCATAATATTCGCCCCCTTATACTAAGCCGGTTGCATTTTTGCCGCCGCCGATTTTACGGCCTTGACGATATTCTGATAGCCCGTGCAGCGGCAGAGATTGCCCGCCATTCCGGTGCGGATTTCGTCCTCCGTCGGGTCCGGGTTTTCCTGTAGAAATCGAAAAGACCGCATTAGCATGCCGGGGGTGCAAAAGCCGCATTGTAGGCCGTGGTCCTGCATAAAGGCCTCTTGGAGCGGATGCAGCGCGCCGTTTTGGGCTAGGCCTTCGACGGTGAGTACTTCGCCGCCATTGGCTTGAATGGCCAGCACGGTACAGGATTTGACGGACTCGCCGTTGAAATCGACGGTGCAGGCTCCGCAGTGACTCGTTTCGCAGCCGATGTGGGTGCCGGTCTGCGCGAGTTGTTCGCGGAGGACATGCACCAGCAGCTCGCGTGCTTCGACCAAGACTTCCACTTGTTGCTTGTTGAGTTTGAATGCAATCAATTTTTTCGCCATCGTCAATTCCCCTTCGCTTGCGCCAAGGCGTCCCGGATGGAACGCCGCGCCATTTCGGCCGCCATGTGGCATTTGTATTCCGCGTCGCCCCGGAGGTCTTCCGCGGGCTCACAGCTTTCCATGACTTTTTTTGCCGCTTGTTCGATCAATGCGTCGTCGATCTCACGCCCCTGGAGCAGGGCCTCCGCCGCTTCCGCGCGAAAGGCGGTGGGGCCGACATTGGTGAGGGCGATGCGGATTTTGTCGCAGGTCTTCCCATTGAGATGCAGCGCCACCGTCGCCCCGGCGGTCGCGAAGTCGCCGGTCTTGCGTTTGAGTTTGTTAAAGCCGTAGCCGCTGCCCGGCCTGGAAACGGGTACGCGCAGGGCGGTGATGATTTCGTTGGACTCCAAGGCAGTTAAATAGGTGCCGAGGAAGAAGTCTTTTGCGGCAATGGCCCGTTCGCCTTGCGGTCCTTTGACGATGATGTCGGCCTCAAGGGCCAACATGACGGCGGGATGATCGTTTCCGGGATCGCCGTGGGCGATGTCTCCGCCAATCGTGCCGCGATTACGGACCTGTGGGTCGGCGATCATTTTGGCCGCTTCCGCGATCAAGGGACATTTTTCGTTGATGAGCGCGGAACGGATGAGCTCGCTTTCGGTGGTCATGGCCCCGATCCGAAGCTTGCCGCCTTCTTCCGTAATGCCTTTTAGTTCTGGGATTTCGAAGATGTTGATCAGGTGAGCCGGTTCCGCGAAACGAAGTTTCATCATCGGCAGCAGGCTGTGCCCACCGGCGATGATTTTGGCGTCATCCGGATGTTGCGTGAGGAGCTGAATGGCGTCGTCCACTGTGGCCGGCGCGTGGTATTCAAATTCGCCTGGGATCATGGCTTCCTCCTTACAAGGTTGCGAAAGCGATTTTCCCTCCGAGCCGTCAAATCGCACACGGGGGTACGCTTTCATCTATAGGGAACGTCTGGATGGTCCATTCTAACGCATCCCGAAAAGAAAGCAATAGGAAATGCATGAAGGGCCGGATTTAGGACTCGAATGTCGGCATTTAGGAATGAAACGAGGGGAAACGGGCCTTAAGCAAGATCAGCGGTGGGCTTCATAATGGGAGGGCGGTGTCGGGAGTCATTGCGAATCGCAGTCTTGCGGGTTTATTGCGAGAGGCCTAAGGCTTGTTTTATGGCGTTGACCTTGACTTTGCTGATGGGTATTTTAATGCCTTCACAGTGTTCGACGATTAAATAAAAGGTTTCGTCAACCTTTTCGAAAACCTTCGCATAGCGTAGGTTGACGATAAAACTTCGATGCACGCGATGAAAATATTTCGACCCGATGCGCCCTTCCAAATCGGACAGGGATAAGTTGCAGAGGTACTTTTCTTTTTCGGAATATAGCGTGGAATAATGTCCGTCGGCTTGAATGGCGCTGATCGATTCTAAATCGACCAGCAGGACTTGGTTGTTTTTATAGACGGGGAGTTTAAGGAGTTGCCGCCGCTCGTTACCCAATTGTTTTTTCTGGGGTTCCAATTTTTGAGGGAGGGTGGTGAGTTCGGTGAGGTCGTAGAAGATCATACAGGTCCCGATATGGCTTCCCTTGCTGGTCATTTTGGAGACCTTGATCAGCAAGAGGCGTTCGGGGATATTGATCATCATGCTCATCGGCGGGAGGAGGTCTGCCGGGCACGTGGATTTTTCGATCAAAAATTTGACCTTTTCCCGGCTTTTTTCGGGGTGAAGCTGCAAGACGTCTTGGCCGATGAGCTCTCCGGCATAGCCCCCGAGCGTTTCGTAGGCGAAGTCGTTTAGGGCCACGATCTTGTTTTTCGTATCGAGCCAAACGATGCCGGGGTTAAATTCCTGAAGCTTATGTTGTAACGTTTCCACCTTGCGCTTCCTATGCGCTTGCTAACGGATTAAGACGAAAATATATTCAATTAGAACTCCCTACGATTCGAAAGAGGATAGCGCCGAATTCTATCATGATTTTATAACAATAGGAAGTTGTCGCGCCGGCCAATTTTCCATAGGGCATGCTTTGGTTTTTCTTTCGTCATGGGAGTCGATTAGAATTTTTCCCCTGAAAACGTATTTCCACTACATTTTTCATTAATTTTAAGGTAGAATGACTTCATTTAGGGGTAAGGCGATATGCCGTCGATGACCTCCCTTTAAATGAGACCGGCCAAGACGAAGGCGTTTGGATAGAATCCTTTCCTTGGCCAAGACCGATGGAGGGTATTGGATGCGGTTGGTGAAAGTCTTAAGGTGGGCGCGTCTTTATGGGCTTCTGGTCACGATTAGTCTAGCGACTGGGGTCGGGGGAGTCTCCGGCAAAGCGAGCGCCAAAGACTTGCCGCTGCTGGTTGCGCTTTCGGATCTGGGTGAAACCCATGACGGAAGGCGGATCGCCGTTTTCGGCTGGGTACGATCGGCGGAAGTTAAAACGGGGCGAAGAGGGAGTCTCCACTTGGAAATCGTCGTCGGAGAGGGCGAGCACAGCATCACCGTATATTCGGATCGGCCGGTTCCCAACATCGTCGATAGAGAGGTGATCGTTCAGGGCGTCTTCCACGCGAGCGGTCGCTTTGCGGGACACCCAGCAGAGCATTATATCGTAGCGGAGGCCATCGTTCGGAATTGGTCGGATACAGAAAAGAACGCGGACTGATAAGTGGGGTGATTTCGTAGCGCAGGTTATTTTCCCCGGCCAAGCTTATTTTTTGTTTAGATTTATTTATCTTGAGTTCAAAGCGATAGGAGATTATAGGTGCTAAAAGTTATCCGAGAAGGGGCGATTGCGAAACCTTGGTTTTTTCGGCTGCTCATGCTTTGCGTCGCAGTCGTTTTTGCAGTTTCGATGGGATGGTGGGGTTTTAGCGGGGATTCGCGTCAAGAGAATCATATTGCAAAGGTCGGAGAAGACAGTATCCCGATGGAAGACTATCAATTGGCCTACCAGAGAACCTCAAGGTTTTACCGGGAGTTGTTTCAAAGCGAATACGATGACCAAAAGATTCGGCGGCAAGTCATCGATGGTTTGGTGGAAAACAAGCTTTGGGCACAAGAGGCCAAACGAATGGGGCTGGCGATAGGGGATGCTGCTTTGAAAGATGCTTTTGTCACGACGGCGGCTTTTCAGACGGAGGGGAAATTTGATCCGGAACTGTACAAGCTGGTCCTCGGTCGATTAAAAATGACGCCCAGAAGCTTTGAAGAAAAGCAGAGGGAAGGGCTTTTGATCGAGAAGGTGAAGTTGATTGTGAAAGATGGTGTTGCGCTGACCCCCGAAGAGATTCAGGGTATAAAAGAAGGCGACCCTTCAAATACGGACATCGATGCGGCGATCGAAGACCGATTGGCCCGTAAAAAAGACCGGGCGGTGATGGCGTATACGCTTTCGTTAAGAGAGAAGTCGAAGATTGTGATTCAAGAAGATCATCTTTAAAAAAATACGCTTTCCGTTTTTCGATTAATCCAGTTTTTTCGCCACAAGCGCGAAGGGGTCGATCCGAGCCTCATTCAATCGCATTCCCCAATGGAGATGTGGTCCCGTGACGCGGCCCGTTTGACCCACCCGGCCGATAACATCCGCTCTCTTCACCGAGTCGCCCTCGGCAACCGCCACATCCAATAAATGAAAATACATACTGAAGAGGCCCAGGCCGTGGTCAATGATGACGGATTTGCCGTTAAAAAAAAAGTCTCCCACCAGCGCGACTCTGCCATGATTCGTGGCCATAATCGGCGTCCCCTCGACGGCTGAAATGTCTTCCCCCGTATGGGCATTCCGCGCTTGGCCGTTTATGATCCGTCTTCTGCCGAAAGTGCCCTGCTTGGTTCCCTCGACCGGGACGATAAATGCTCCTTGCCAGAGTTTTTTGTTTTGGCTGTGGGCAAATGCCGACTTTACCAATGCTTGCTCTTTGTTAACGCGGGCAAGGGTGGGCGGATCGAGATCGACTTTTCCTTTGGGTAGGGTGAGTTTTTGGACGCCAAATGCGGCGGAATCGATTTCCAGCTTAAAATCTTGGCGGCCCTTTTTTTCGGCTTGCGTCCATGTAACCACAAAAGACTGGGTACCTTTCTTTTGCGCGAAGTCGATGCCGACCAATGCGGTATAGGTTCCATTTTCCGTTTCGAAAAAAGGGATGACTTGGCCTCGATATTCTCCAGAGACAGAATCGACGCTTGGGCCGGGGGAGATGGAAAGATGGGCAATGCCGCCTTGCTTGACCTTCATTGTTGAATCGGCGTCGGCCGAATCAGGAGAGGAGGCAATGAGGAGGATCATAAAAAAAAAGAAGGCGATTTTATTTCTGGCCACTGGATGCTGCAATCAACTCCTTTACGCGCATGTTTTCTGAGGCAAAAGGATCCATGCAGAGGATCGTTTCTTCCCAGTACCCGTTCAATTTCAAGTAAGTCCAATCGACAGTATACGATCTGTTTTTTTCTTTTGCAAAACGCACAAAATCGCCCCTGACCTTCGCACGCGTGGTCTGAGGCGGCATATCTAAGGCCAAGGTGATTTCGGCTTCCGTGGCGATCCGTTCCGTGAGGCCTTCTTTACACAAAAGATAATAAAGGCCGCGTTCGCGGCTGATATCGTGGTATTGCAGGTCGATCATGCCCACGCGCGGATCGTCCAGGCCGCAGTTTTCCTTTTGTAGGTAGGAATCGATCAGCCCTTTTTTGGTGACCCAGTCGATTTCTCGATCGAGGCGCATCGGATCGTCTTCCAGTTCGTCGAGGACATATTCCCATCGCTCCAGAATGTCGCTGTTGATCGGATCTTCCTCTTCGGAGGCGAGATATTTTTTAACCCGTTCGAGGTAGAGGCGTTGGACCTCGATCGCGGTCATTTCTTTCCCTTTTTCCATTTTAATTTTTTTCTTTAGCGTCGGGTCCCGCGAAATCTCGCGCATGGCCTTGACGGGATCGTCCAGTTCGACGCCGGGCACTCGGAGGCCGCTCTCGAGCATCGAAAGAATCAAGGCGGTCGTGCCGACCTTGAGATAGGTTGCGTATTCCGACATATTCGAATCGCCGACAATGATGTGGAGTCGGCGATATTTTTCGGCATCGGCGTGGGGTTCGTCTCGCGTGTTAATGATGCTGCGAGAGGAGGTGGTGGACGAAGAGGTCTTTTCGTGAATATGTTGGGCCCGTTGCGAGATGAAGAAATGGCTCCGCCCGGAGATATTCAATACCTTTCCGGAGCCGGTGTAAATTTGCCGAGTGACGAAAAAGGGAATGAGCTGTTCCGTGACTTTCCAGAAATCGATGTCCCGCCGCATCAGATAATTTTCGTGACACCCGTAGGTATTGCCCATCGAATCGGTATTGTTTTTATAGATGAAGATGTTGCCGGAAAGGCCTTCTTCCTTCAATTTGTTTTGTGCGATGGGAAGGCTTTTTTCGAGCAGGCGTTCTCCGGCCTTGTCATGGACGACGACATCGAAAACTTGGTCGCATTCGGGCGTCGCATATTCCGGATGGCAGCCGGTGTCTTGATAAAATCGGGCGCCGTTGCAGAGGAAGGCATTCGACGGCCAGCTGTTGGGGATGAGCCCTTCGAAGACATAGCCCAAGATCTTTTCCATCGGGAGGTAAACCTTGCCGTGGGGGATAAAGATGAGGCCGTATTCCGTTTCGATGCCAAAGATGCGGTTTTTCACGGGGGCATCCTACGATTCGGTGCTAGGTGCCAAGCGCTGCGATGAGTTCATCTGCGCTTAACCTTCTAAATTGCCGGTCGATGCGATTGCGGTCGAGCAGCGCAACCTCAAGGCTTTGTGGGGGAATTTTTTGCTGTGAGCTTTCTTCCATCGATTCGACGCAAATTTTGATAGCCGCTTTCAGGTGAGTGAGCTGATATTTTGTCTTTAAGGCTTCATAGAGGGGTTCGGCCTTGCCACCCACCACCGTAAAGGATTTTTCGTCGAAGATGCTGCCGTCGAATTGAATACGATAGATCTCGTTTTTCTCCGTTGTTTCTCCAAGTTCGACCACCAGAATCTCGACCTCGAGGGGTTTTGCCTCTTGACTGAAGATCGTCCCCAAGGTTTGGGAGTAGGCGTTCGCGAGCGAACGCGCGTTGACATCCTGTCTGCTGTAGAGATAGCCCTTCATGTCGGCGTGGCGAATTCCCGCTTTGCGCAGGTTTTCGAACTCGCTGTATTTTCCAGCAGCAGCAAACGCGATTTTGTCGTAAACCTCGGAGATTTTATTGAGCGAGCTCGCATTGTCCGCAAGAAATAAAATGCCGGAATCGTATTCCATGACCACAGTCGATTTTGCGCGGGCGATTCCTTTCTTCGCATACTCCGCCTTGTCTTGCATCATCTGTTCGGGAGAGACGTAGTAGGGCATGGCCATCGTCGTTTAGTTTCCTCCTTGACTTGGTTTGGGGATGATTTTTTGATAGGCGGTCGCAATCACTTCATCGGCGATATCTTCGACTCCCTTTTCGGTGATGACCTTTACATTGGGGTAAATGCCTCGAATGAGATCGGGTCCGCCGGTACCCACATCGGCTTCGGCGGCGTCGTAGAGCGCTTCAAGGGCGACACGAATCGCCTTGTCTTTCGTCAGATCGGGCGAGAAGATCTTTTTCATCGTTCCGCGGGCGTCTTTGCCTCCGGACCCGATAGCGTAATATTCCGTTTCTTCATATTGCCCTCCTGCTATGTCGTACTTGAAGATGCGGCCTTTTTTTTGGGCGAGATCGTAGCCGACAAAAATGGGGATGACCACCAAGCCTTGCATGGCCATAGGGAGATTGGCTTTGACCATTTGGGCGAGCTTGTTCGCCTTTCCATCCATCGATAGTTCCGCCCCTTCTAATTTTTCGTAATGTTCCAGTTCGACTTGAAAGAGCCGAATCAGATCGAGGCAAGGCCCCGCCGCTCCGGCGATCGCGATGGCCGATGTGGCATCCGTTTTATGGACTTTTTGAATCCGTCTCTCCGAAATAGAGTACCCCTCGGTCGCTCTTCGGTCTCCGGCGATAATCACACCGTCTTTATGCTGCAGGGCTAAAACGGTTGTGCCATGAGGGATCTGTTCGGAGAGGGTTTTGATATTGGGCGCGGGGCCGGCTGTTCTATCGAGGCGCGGCGCGAGTAAGTCCGGATGCTGCAAGGTCAGCAGTCGGTGAAAACTGGAGCCAGGATCGTCGAAATCAAATTCTCCCACTATTCGCCCCCTTTTTGAACATAATTTTTGACGAACTCTTCTGCATTTTCTTCGAGTACATCGTCGATTTTATCCATGATGTTGTCCAGATCCTCGCTGATTTTTTTCCCTTTTTCTACGATCTCAGGTTTTGCGCCGGTTGCCTCTTCTTTTCCTTTTTCGGTGCCGGTTTTTTTTGCTTCTTTCTTTTTGCCTTGTTTTTTCATGGACGATATCCTTATGTGGTCAACATTTCAAGTAACTCTTCTACGGAGTTTGCTTTTTCCAGGAGGGTGCCGACGAGAGATTTTCCTCCTTTCCATGGATCGACGAGCGGGACTTTCTTGATATTGGCGTTTCCCATATCGAAAAGGATCGTGCTCCAGCTGGCGGCATAGATTTCTTTTGAAAATTTTTTAAGACAGGCTCCCCGGAAATAGGCCCGCGTATCGTTCGGCGGATTTTCCTGTGCATTTATGATTTGTTCTGGAGATGCGAGTCGCTCGACATAGCCTCCACGTTCGAGTGAAAAAAAGAGTCCTTTGTCTTGGACGACATTATGATATTGCAGGTTCATCATCGAAATACGCGGATCATTCCAAGCGCAGCCTTTACGGGACATGTAGGATTCGATGAGCTCTTTTTTGATCACCCAATCGAGCTCTCGCGTCAACTGCATGGGATCCTCTTCGAGTTTGGCGAGGATGGTCCGCCAGCGTCCGAGCAAGTCTAGGGTCACAGGATCACGGCTCTCCGAAAAGTGCTTCTCCGCTTCTTCGAGGTAAGCCCTTTGAATTTGGGCCGCCGTCCATTTCGTTCCTCGGGAGAGCTTAATCTTTTTTTTAAGCGTCAGATCGCGTGAAATGTCTTTGATGCTGCGAACGGGGTCGTCGAGATCGACGCCGGAGACTTCCCGCCCGGCTTCAAGCATTTCTAGTACGAGGGCCAGGGTTCCGACCTTAAGGTAGGTCGCAACCTCAGCCATATTGGTATCGCCCACAATAACATGCAATCTGCGATAACGTTTTGCGTCGGCATGAGGCTCGTCACGCGTATTAATGATCGGTCGTTTGACCATGGTATTCAAGTCGACCAGTGTCTCAAAAAAATCGGCGCGTTGTGAAATTTGATAGTGGGCCGGTTCAGTCCGATTTTCCGCGCCCACTTTTCCTGAGCCTGCAAAGATTTGGCGTGTCACCAGAAAGGGCGTAAGTTGACTGACCAAGGTTTCAAAAGGGAGTTGGCGAGAGACGAGGTAGTTTTCGTGATAGCCGTAGCTGTTTCCTTTTCCATCGGAATTGTTTTTATAGACCGAGAGATCGACGGTCCCTTGTTTGAGGGGGCGCGTCATTTCGATGGCGAGCGCCATCATCCGTTCGCCGACTTTTTCAAAGGCAATCAGATCGAGGGGGCTTGCACATTCTGGCGTAGAATATTCTGGGTGGGCGCCGTCCACGTAAAGGCGTCCGCCGTTCGGAAGTAGTTTATTGAGTAGTCGATTATAATCCCGACCGGGTCGCTCACGTTCTCCGTCGGCTTCGAAGCCGCGGGCATCGAGTAGCGGGTTTTCGTTTTCGTAATCCCAGAGCGTGGTGGAGGAGGGTAAATGCGGGTAACTGTTGACGAGTAGGATGGAATTTGAAACAGGGTCAGAAGAATCGGCGCGGTTGGACGCGATCCCGAATTCAGTCTCTGTCCCTAAAATCATTTTCATCGTCGCCCGTTCTCCAATGGACGCGGTCTGTGCTGCCTACAGATAATGTCCGGTCGCAACGGTTTCTACTTTATGCGCCTCTGAAGCAGACCTTCCGGCCATGGTTCTGACATGTATGATTTTTTCACTTTTTCTACCTGCAATTTTTGCCCAGTCGTCTGGGTTGGTGGTATTGGGAAGGTCTTCATTTTCTTTGAATTCTTCTTGTATGGCTTGAATTAAATCTTGGCATTTCAACCCTTTTTCCTCATTATTCAAAACACGTTTGATGGCATGCTTTTTTGCTCGGGAGACAATGCCTTCAATCATCGCGCCGCTTGAGAAATCTTTAAAGTAGAGGGTTTCTTTTTCTCCGTTCGCGTAAGTGACTTCCAGAAATTTATTTTCCTCGCGGAGGCTGTACATTTCTTCGACGGCTTCATCAATAATGCTTTCGACCGCTTTCCCGGGATGGCCCCCGGCTTTCTTAAGCTCATCCGGGTGAAAGGGCAGATCTTCCGTGAGATATTTTTGGAAGATGGTCGTTGCCGCTTCCTTGTTGGGTCGTTCTATTTTAATTTTGATGTCAAGGCGGCCGGCACGGAGTATGGCGGGGTCCAACAAATCTTGCCTGTTGGTCGCGCCGATAACAATGACATTGCGCAACTGTTCGACGCCATCAATTTCCGACAGAAATTGAGGAACGATCGTGGCCTCCATATCTGATGAAACGCCGGTTCCGCGCGTCCTAAACAGGGCATCCATTTCATCGAAAAAGATAATCACAGGATGCCCGGCTTCGGCGCGCTCTTTCGCCTTCTTGAATACTTCTCGAATCTGACGCTCGCTTTCTCCGACATATTTATTGAGGAGCTCAGGTCCTTTGACATGGAGGAAGAAACTTCGAATTTCTTTCCCGGAACGTTTTTCCAACTTTTTTGAAAGGGAGGCCGCGACGGCTTTCGCGATTAATGTCTTCCCACATCCGGGAGGGCCATATAAAAGAACACCTTTTGGCGGGAGGAGCTTGTGTTCCGAAAAAAGATTCGGATGAAGAAAGGGGAGTTCTACGGCATCGCGGACCAACTCGATTTGCGCGTCCAAGCCGCCGATATTGTCGTAAGAGACATCCGGGATCTCTTCGAGGACGACTTCTTCAATCTCCGATTTTGGCAGTTTTTCGAGGACATAGCCGGATCGCGCATCAAAGAGAAGGTGGTCGCCCACAGAAATATGTTCTTGCGAAAGGGGTTCGGCCAATTCGACGACGCGTTCTTCTTCGCCACGGAGTGTGACCACGGCCCTCAGGCCATCCAAGAGATCTTTCACGCGAGCGACTTCTCCATGGAGATCGAAGCCGCAAGCCTCGATCGCATTGAGCGCTTCATTTAAGATCAATTCCTGCCCTTTTTTTAAAGCGGTAATTGAAATGCTCGGGTGAAGGTTCACTTTCATTTTTCGACCCGAGACGTAGACATTGACGGTCCCATCTTCGTTGGCTCCCGAAAATATGGCATAGCTTGCAGGCGGGGCGGTAAGTTTTTCTACCTCTTGTTTCAATAGCCCGATTTGGTTTTTTGCCTCGATGAGGGATGCGGTTAATTTTTCGTTTTGTTTGAAGGCTTGGTCGAGTTGTGTTCGTGAGAGCCGGAGCTCTTTTAATTCCTGCTCCATCGACGAGATTTGGACGAGGAGTTTCTCCCTTTCTCGTTCAAAATCATCTGATCTTCTCTCGTCATCGTCACCACCGAACTGTCCTGAAAGCTTTTTCATCGTCGTTCGGAAAGGATTCGATTTTCCTTGTTGCTTTCTTGATTCGGCCATGGCAATCCCTCAGATCTTCCTTGTCCTTATTTATAAATTAGTCTATCACCCTTCCAAATGTTGGTCAACTGCGACCGGTCAAGGCGAGCGATGCCTGTGTTCATTTCAAAGGGAGAGGAGGCCTTCCTTCGTAAAGGGACAATCGATCGCTTACGTTTTCGAAATTTCAGCGATCGATTGCAGAATTATTTGACACTGGTTTTTGATGTCTTTTTCGGAAAGGATTGCGGAGATCATCGCAACGCCGTCCGCCCCCGCGTCAAAAACAGCCTTTAGCCGGTTTTGGTTGATGCCGCCGATGGCGAAAAGAGGGATGTTTGTTTTTTCTTTCACGCGCCGGAAATATTCGATGCCCAGCGGCGGTCCGTAAGGCCGTTTTGAGGGCGTGTCGTACACCGGTCCGAGTACGGCAAAATCGGCACCTGACCTTTCTGCCCATTCGACGTCTTCTCGCCGATGGCAGGAGATGGCGATCCACTTGTGCTTCCCCAGTAAGTTTCTAGCTATACCAATTGGGAATCCATTGGTGGGGAGCTGAACGCCTTCGGCATCCAGGGCCAGAGCGAGGTCAACACGCCCGTTGATGAATAAGTGCATGCCGAGATCGTTTGAGATCTTTCTTATTTCATGAGCAGATTTATATTGATCGAGAAGCGAAAGGTCTTTCTCGCGGAATTGCAGGGCCTGAATACCTGCTTTGCCTGCTTCGCGAATGGATTGGGAGAGGGGCCGGCCCAGGGTTTGTTTCCGGTCTCCGATAAGATAGAGCTTAAATGGAAATCGAGGCATGTGTTTGAGGGAGTGGGTAAAGAACGGGTCGGTCCTTTTTATTTTTAACTTTGCCGCCGTTCGATATTTAGCTGCGGTTATGAACGGACTCACTTTCCAATCTTGGAAATAGGGAAGTACGGAATCGTTCGCATGTCTATTCGATCATGTCTTCGATAGGACTACTTGCTTGTGCGTAGAGTTTTTTGGGGATTCGCCCAGCAAGGTAGGCTAGACGGCCGGCCATCACCGCATATTTCATAGCTTCCGCCATTTGCATGGGATTTTTTGCGCCCGCAATCGCGGTATTCATCAAGATGCCGTCACAACCGAGTTCCAATGCAATCGATGCATCGGAGGCCGTCCCGACTCCTGCGTCGACGATGATCGGGACCGTGGTGGTTTCTAATATGATTTTGAGGTTGTAAGGATTGCGAATGCCAAGGCCCGATCCGATGGGGGCAGCCAAGGGCATCACCACCGCTGCACCGGCATCGACCAGTTTTTTCGCCATAATGGGGTCGTCATTCGTATAAGGAAGGACAATAAAGCCTTCCTTCGCCAAAACACGCGTGGCTTCGAGCAGGGCTTCGTTATCCGGAAAAAGTGTTCTCTGGTCGCCGATGACCTCCAATTTGATCATATCCGACACGCCGGAAGCCCGGGCCAGTCGCGCCGTTCGAATGGCTTCCTCAGCGGTATAGCATCCTGCGGTGTTTGGGAGAATTTTATAGATCTTCGGGTCGATATAGTCCAGAAGGTTTTCTTGGGAACGGTCGGTAATATTCACGCGTCGAACCGCGACGGTGACGCAGTCGGCTCCCGAGATTTCGACGGCTTTTTGGGTCTCTTCAAAGGACGCATACTTGCCGGTCCCCACAATCAAACGCGATCGAAATTCGATGTTTCCGACAAGCAAAGGTGTGTCAGTCGGCATGCTTTCCCCCTCCTATGAAGCTGATAATTTCGATTTGATCTCCTTCATGAAGCACGGATACATGATAATCCGCTCTATCAATCACAGTCAAATTAATCTCAATAGCAATTCGCTCCGCGGAAATGTTTAGTTGTTTTAAAAGTTCTGAAATAGTTGTTTTTGGCGGGGTGTCGTGATGAATGCCGTTGACGGTTATTTGCATTGCACCCCGAATCGTGGCTGTGTCGGCGATACATTGAGCTGAATTGAGCGGCAAGGGATGGCTGCCTCAATGAGAGAGACCCAAGTAAGATGACGTCGGATGATGTGAGCGAAGGTTTGCACTATTTAAAGAGGGCTCATTCAGAGAAGGCCAGGGCGCGCTTTTAAGCGGCGCACCCTGGATGAAGGATTAGCTGAAGGATTGACCGCAACCGCAGGTCGTCTTGGCGTTTGGATTTTTGATCGAGAACCCGGCTTGCTGTAAATCGTCTTTGTAGTCAATCTCCGTTCCCGTCAGCATGGGCGCACTGTAGGGATCGACGAAGACTTTCAGGCCATGTATTTCGGCAACTTCGTCTTCATCACTTTCTTGTTCTTCAAAGGACATTCCATATTGAAAGCCCGAACATCCACCGCCTTCAACGTAGACGCGGAGCCCAAAGCCTTCTTTATCTTCAGATTTCATGACTTCCTTGAGCTTGATGCTCGCTTGTTCCGTGACTACAATCAATGGGCGTCTCCTTATTCTATGGGTGTTTCTACAGTACCTTATTGTACCAAATATCTTAAGCGATATCTAATGCTGAATGGAAAAGGGGCATTTTCCGTTTTTGACGTGAAGATCGAATTCCCCTCTGAAATGGTGAAAAATGCTTTCGACAGAGATCGCTGCGCCGGTGAGAAGGAAGCACTGTCCACGGCCCTTGATCATCGTACAGACCTGTTTGACTTGCTCGACGTCTTTTTCGCTTCCCTTTCCCGACTCAATTTTTTCGAGTATTTCGGCGAGATGGACGGTCCCCAGTTCGCAAGGAGGACATTGCCCACAGCTTTCTCTCGCGAAAAATCGCGTGTACTCAATGGCTGCTCGAACCATACAGGCGTTTTCCGCCATAACGATGACCGCTCCGGTGCCGAGGCCGGAACCCGCTTCTTTCAAGGTGTCAAAATCGAGCAATATGTCAACTTGATCTGCAGGCAGGATGGATGTGGAAGGCCCTCCGGGGAAAAATGCCTTTAAGCGCCTCCCGGTTTTGATACCACCGCCACAGTCTTCGATCAATGTTTTAAACGATGTCCCAAGAGGACGTTCGTACAAGCCGGGTCGATTTACATCTCCCGTCAAGGTAAAAATTAGGGTCCCAGACCCGGTTTTTGTTCCAATGGAGCGAAACTGCTGTTCCCCATTACGGATAATTGTAGGGATGTTTGAAATCGATTCCGCATTATTAACCACCGTCGGCTTTCCAAAAAGGCCGTGCATCGCCGGATAGTAAGGTGGTTTTTGTCTCGGTGCCGCTACTTTGCCTTCAATCACTTCAAGCAAGGCCGTTTCTTCGCCGGCCACATAAGTGCCAGGGCTGGGGCAAATTTTTAAAGAAACGTCCCCGGGTGCCCCCTTCGTATCGCTTCCCCAATGTCCATGGGCTTTAGATGCTTGGAGTGCATCCTCCATAAACTGAATTTCTTGCTTGTAACGACCATTGATGTAAAGGTAGGCATCCCCCGCGCCGATGGCATAGGCCGCTAGGAGAGCGCCCTCGATCATCTGATGCGGATTGGAACGAAGCAAAAAACGATCTTTAAACGTGCCGGGCTCGTCTTCGGCGGCATTACAGCAGAGGTAATGTTCCTTTTCTTTTTGCTTGACGACTAAATCCCACTTTTTCCAAGTCGGATATCCGGCGCCGCCACGCCCTCGCAAGCCGGAGGCTTTGACCTCTTCTAAGACCCCTGAAGGGCCAAGCTCTTCAATCGCTTTAGACAAGCCGACATACCCTCCTTTAGAGAGGTAAGCATCGTAGCTCAGCGGTTCAAGGATCAAGAGCTCATCTAAGGAGACGTCACGATCGGTTAAAACCCGCTGAACTTTCAATAGCTAATCCCTTAAAATTGGTGGCGAGGCTTGCTCTACATTTTTTGTGTAGCCGATGACGTTTAATACGACATCAATTTGCGGTTTCTCGCCTGAAGATGCGGTCTGTGCTGCCGGTTGGAATCGATTAATGGATCGGTAATCTCACCGCAAACCATACATCGGTAACCGCTGAAACAAAGTTTCCCCGTATCATCTTTCAAATCTTGAAATGATTCGGAAACCATAAAACCACTGCATCGTGGACAACTCATTTCCTACCTCCTTGTTTTGGTTTAATCCTATTACCAATCTTAAGAAGCAAAATAAGTGCCACATTAAAAAAATATAATTTCTATTTTAAATCATGTACTTACTATCTAAGTCCTTTTGCAAGCTCGTTCTACTCTGAAACATATTGTCTTATATCGATCAATTATGAAACGTTCTTTGTTTTTGTCAAGCCGTAGGCCTTTAATTTTCGCCACAAGGTGGTTCGGCTCATTTTGAGCTTTTCGGCCGTACGCTTATAATTCCATCCCGTTTGATTTAACACCTTTAGAATAAGTTCTTGTTCCATGGCCTGTAGAGGATCTTCTTGGTCAGCGGCGGCGCCAATCATCCCTTTTCGAGTCGGTTGAATATTTTTCTGGATATGTTCCGCTTTGAGGACCTCTCCCGAGCAGAAAACCATCACGTGCTCGATAATATTTTCCAGCTCTCGAATATTGCCGGGAAAATCATAGTCCATGAGGATTTCCATCGCCTCGGGAGCGACACGGGTGATTTTTCTCCCCATTTCTTTATTGAAGCGGCTAATAAAATGGTGAACTAGAAGGGGAATGTCGTCTTTTCGCTCGCGCAAAGGAGGAAGGGCAATCGGGACAACGCGTAAGCGATAGTAAAGATCTTGACGGAACTCTTTCGTTTCGACCGCCTTTTTTAAATCTTTATTCGTTGCCGCGATTAAACGAATATCGACTTTAATCCGCCGAGAGTCCCCCACTTTTTCGAGCTCTCCCTCCTGAACGACGCGAAGCAGTTTCGCTTGGGTCGATAAACTGATTTCCCCAATTTCGTCTAAAAACAGCGTTCCGCCGTCGGCCAGTTCGAAGCGGCCTAATTTATGGGTAACCGCACCGGTAAAGGCTCCGCGCACATGGCCGAAGAGTTCGCTTTCGAGCAGGCTCTCGGCGAGGGCGGCGCAATTGACCCGGATAAAGGGCTTGTCTTCCCGCGTGCTGTGCTGGTGTATGGAATGTGCCACCAATTCTTTGCCCGTGCCGCTCTCGCCTTCGATTAAAACCGTGGCATTGGTTTTGGCGATTTTCGGGATCAGGTCGTAGATGGTCTGCATCTTCTGGCTTTTTCCCACCATATTTTCAAAGGAATAACGGGCGCGGATCGCTTCGGTCATCACTTTGCTTTTAATTTTTTCTTCAATCAGTTGCCACATAAATTTCGCCGCCAGGCCACCGATGACTTCCACACCTCCATGATCTTTTTCCAATGCGTCTCGGACCTCGTTGTTGCCCGTGACATCGATAATTAGGTCGACCTCTCCTTTCAAGAGCTGGCGATAGTCCGTAGCAGTGGGAATTTTATAGCGGTTGGCGAGGTCGAGTCCGGGGGTTTTTGGATAGATATCCGCAATGCCGACCACCTTGACCAAGGGATCTTTATGCAGGATTTCAATGAGGGCGGCACCGCCTCTCCCGGCGCCGATAATGACTACCTTAGTCAATTTACTTCATCTCCATTCATCTCTTCTGGAAATGTAACTTTTGGCGGGCCGATTTTTAAGATGAAACGACTTTGTCGACTTCTTTGCAGAGCGCCTTTACCGAATTGGCGGAACGAATGAGGCTGTTTGTTTCATCGGTCGTCAGCTCGATTTCTAATATTTCCTCGATACCTCCATTTCCCAATTTGACGGGAACGCCGATAAAAACATCTTCCAATTTATACTCTCCCTGACAGAGCGCGGAACAGGGTAAGATCTTCTTTTTATCTTTTAGGATGGCTTCTACCATCTCGATAATTGCTGCAGAGGGGGCGAAATAGGCCGAGCCCGTTTTAAGAAGCTTGACAATTTCCGCGCCCCCGTCACGGGTTCGTTGAACGATGGCGTCGAGCTTTTCTTTGGATATCAGCTCCATGATGGGAATTCCCGCCACCGTCGTGTAACGGGGAAGAGGAACCATGCTGTCGCCGTGTCCGCCCAAAACAAGGGTTTGGATATTCTCGACCGAGACCTTCAGTTCCATGGCGAGGAAAGATCGAAAGCGCGCGGAATCGAGCACCCCGGCCATTCCGATGACGCGTTCTTTTGGAAATCCGCTTGCGCGGTAGGCGACATAGGCCATGGCGTCCAGCGGGTTTGAAACCACAATCAAAATGGCGTCGGGCGATTTTTCCGCAACCGCTTGCGTGACCTCTTTTACAATCTTGGCGTTTACGCGAAGGAGGTCGCCTCGGCTCATTCCCGGTTTCCTTGGAATTCCCGACGTAATGACGACCACATCGGAGTCGGCGGTTGTTTCATAATCCGATGCGCCGGTGATCCGACTATCGTAGCCGTAAATCGGTGCCGTTTCGGAAAGATCGAGGGCCTTTCCTTTCGGCATATCCGGTGCGATGTCGATGAGGACGACATCGGCGATCTCTTTTTCGGCGAGACGTTGTGCCGCTGTTCCCCCAACATGCCCTGCGCCGATAATGGTCACCTTGTTTCTTTTTCGCATCAGGAAATCCCGCCCATAAGGGCCGCTTCAGCTTTCGCTTTGAGCGGCAAAAAAATAAAGGTGGATTTTACCTCAAATGAAGAATTGAAGCAAGACCACGACAAAAAGGATAGATACAGAATTTAAATGATTTAGGACCCCTCGGCCAAGCCAACCTTGCCCATTGTGTTTAATGCGACAACAGGTGGGCTAGCAAGGCTTTTGCCGCCTTCCGATCGTACTTTGCTTGAGCGGGGTCTTGCGCGTTCGAAATCGATAGCAGCTTTTCGAGAAGGCCAATCGCTTTTTCTTTATTTCCTTCCGCGAGCGTGCTTTGTGCCAAGGCTAAATAATGCTGTGTGCGTAAGGGATTTTCTCGCACCGCTTGTTCAAGAAAGGCAATCGACTTTTCGATCGATCCGCCCAAGAGCGTGGGCAGCTTGAGATACAAAACCCCTAAAACATGATGCGCTACGTCGTTTTGAGGCTCTTTCTCGAGCACGATCTGAATTTCCGCTTTGATTTTCGAAACGAGGAGCAAGGATTTCAATACGCCTTTGATTTCCCCAATACGCCCGTAAGCGATGCCAAGCATCAGATGCCCACCCAGCCCTTCCGGATCTGCTGCAATGGCGGCCCTTGCGAGCGCTGCCGCCCGTTCGTAGTTCGCCCCTTTTGGGTCGACGGTTTCGGCACGGTCGCCCTCCCAGTGATAAGAACGGGAAAGTTTCCAGAGGGCTTCACTGTGTCGCGGGTCGATGAGCAATATTTTATCATAGAGTGCGATGGCCCGCTTGTTATGATCGGCGATATCTCGGGTTCGGTAAAGCGTTTCCGCTTCGGCAAGCGTGCTCGAAACACATTCGCTGGCGGAGGGGGGTTCGACTGTCTGAGACGCGAAGGCGGTGTTGCACGAAGACGCTAAAAAAAGGAGAACGGTGAGAAAGCAGGCTGGGGTTAGGCGGATCACCCCAGCGCTTGCTTCGAGAAAATCCGAGACAGTTGAACAATGGTGAGAGCGTAGTGAACGGAGATGTTGTAGCGGGTGATGGCGCGAAAATTATCGAACAAGGCGAGAAGGCTTTCTTCTCCCGGTTCGGGTTCATAAAGTGCGAACGAAACGTCGTCATTGTCCTTCGCCGGCGCCGGGACTTCGATTCCTAATTTGACAGCCTGCGCCACCGGAAGTGTTTTTCGAAAACCGGCGGTGGCCACTTTTTGGGCCTCGGCGGAATCCTTAACGATGCGGGCGGGCAAATAAGTAAGCTGGCCCGGTTTCCAGCCGAAGGTTTTGAGGTAGTTGGCGACACTGCCATAGATGTCGCCCTTCGAGTTCCAAAGATCTTTTTTGCCATCTTGATCGAAATCGACGGCATAATTTAAATAGCTGGTGGGGATGAACTGGGGCACGCCGAAGGCCCCGGCATACGAGCTTTTCACGGAGAGCGGTTCGATGCCTTCCTCTCGGCAAAGACGAAGAAAGGCGATGAGTTCTTCGCGATAAAATTGTTCCCGTCGAGGGTAAATGGAGTAGGCGGTATTGTAGATGTCGAAGGCGCGATATTTTTCGATGCCTGGCTTGCCGAAGCGCGTTTCGACGCCGAGTATGCTGGCGATCACCTCTTTATCCACGCCATATTTTTTTTCGACCGACGTTAAGAGGGTGTTGTTTTCTTGAAGGTAGGCGCGGCCCAGTTGGATCATTTCGTCCTTTATAAATATTTTTCGATATTTATAAAAAGGAAGGTGTTCCGCGGGCCGTTCGAATTTCTGGACGATATCCTCTTGAAAGACCACCTGATTGAAAAGCGCTTTTAGTGCCTTTGGATCGAACCTGTGTTTAACGGTCAGTTCTTCGAGGAGCGCCCGATATTTTGGGTCCTCTATATTAATGCCGCGAGGGGGTTCCGCCGAAAAGAGCGACTGGGCATTTCCCAGAGACAGGGAGAAGAGGCCCCCAATCCCGATGATGCGGGGCAGCGCTTGTTTTAAAAAGGTGCGTCGGCATTCCATCATAGAACTCCTTCAATTCATAAAAAAATAAACAACAGTTCGCGGATGAATGAGAATCGAGACCAGGGGGTTATTTAATCATTCCTCGCTGCGGCACCGGGAGGTAGGGGATCGCCGGCAGCCTTGTAAATCAGTGTTCATATACAAGGACGCGCCACTTGCCTAAACGAATGCGGGATTTGTCTGAGCGATAATGTATTGAAAGCCGCCTCTTTTGTCAATGCGCCTTTAGGTCCTTTGCTCCGGTCATCGTTGCCGCCAGAACCTGTTCGGCTGTTTCAGACAGAAGCGTATCGTGTTCATGGTTGAGGGCATAGACGCGGCATTGGATCAATCGTGAGGGAATGGCGTCGACATATTCACTCAAAGCTTCTTTTGAAACGGATCCTGTGGATGGATTGAAAACGTATATTTGCCGCTCTCCCATACCCATCGGGTCGGTCGGCCTTGGATCTTGAGAGGCGATATCGACGCGGAACTTGAGCCTTTTGTGTTTTCGAGGAAGTCGTTGCCGCATTTTTTTCTCAATCATAATCGGATCAAAAGAGAGGTTGTCGCTGAGGTCGTCCTCCGGTGATAGGGTGGTATCGTAGGCCATTTTCCACTTTACGTCTCTCACCCAGATTTTATCCCATTCGAGGAACAGCGCCCGTTTTTTTTCCGACCGCGCCGTCCGCCACGACTTGACCTTTAGCAAGAGAGACCAATCCGTCAGTTCAACGTAGGCGCCGAGGCGATCGAGTGGGTTGTAGGGGAAGACTTCCTTTAGGGTTGCGCGGAAGATATCCTTCATATGCAGATCGAGCGAACGAGTAGTCCGATGGTAGTAGACATTGAAATAGAGATAGGACCGTGCGTTTAAAAACATGGTCAATGCCGGGAGCCCCGCTTTATGCAAGGTGAGGCCTTGTTTCGTGAAAAAGGTATAGTGCATCAGGCGATTGAGGTCCACCGGCCCGATGGCGACCCCGCACATAAACGAATCGCGCAGGACGTAGTCGAGATTGTCCGCCGTGAAGATTCCCGAAAAAAGCGGTTTGAGCATGACCAACCATCGTGGATAGTGCTTTGGGGTTTTATATGTTTTGTCCTTGTGGATGAGAAACGCGACATGCTCCGGGTCCAATTTCTCATTCGATTCGAAGGGGCCGCTCGGACTTCGCCGCAGTCCTCTGATCAGTTCGGCCAACTCGTGGCGGATAATCGCCTGCCCGAGTTTTTCGTGCGTGAGATTGAATTCGTCCAAAAAATTATGGTCGAAGAAATGGCAGAAGGGGCCGTGACCGATGTCGTGCAACAAAACGGAAACCCGAAGCAACGCTTCGATGAAGTTGAAAGAGGGGAGATCGAAGGCGACATCTTTTAAGGAAGGGTAGAGGTGCTTGGCAAAACGGCCGGCCACATGCATCGCGCCGAGCGAATGTACGAATCGCGAATGTTCGGCGGAGGGATAGACCCAGCGGGCCGACTGAAGCTGGCTGATATAGCGCAGGCGCTGCATCCATTTCGAGTCGATTAAGTCTTTTTCCGTGCATTCATCTCCCTGACCGTAGGGCACCGTAAAGGGGATATAATTATGAATGGGGTCGGCAAGAAGTGCCTGGCCTTCATAAAGCATCTCCTTACTATTTCGCACGGCCGGGATTTTTGTGAGATCCATGAACCCCCTTTCTCCTTCGCGTTCCGATCATATCCGATTTAGAAAATGGTCGCAAGCGAAGGGTGCCATACGGGAGAGAGGCGAATTAAAAATGATTGAGGAAAAGGGAGGCCTGAGTTTGAATTCCTCTATTTTAAGGTAAAATATTCCTCATTGACAGAGGGGTAAGCTGTAAGCCCTTGACATTTCAGGTAAAAGTCTGGTATTAAAAAGAGACTCCAATGGCGGCTTTTATTCATTTGCTTCAAAAACAAAACAAAAATCGACGATGAACTCTAAGCGCCTCTTTGCCCTAGCCGTATTATTCGTTTTCATTTCTCAGACGCACGCCACGGAACCATTCTCCGTACCGACTCCCCCCATCGATTCATTAAGTGTGTACGCGCCGGGAGAACGCTTGGTTTACGAGGTCAGTTATATGGGGATCCTGGCTGGAGAAGCCGTCATGGCCGTGCTCGATAAAAAGGAGATTAAAGGGCGGGAAAGCTTTCACATTGTGTCGACGGTGGAGTCAAACGATTTTGTCTCATTTTTCTATCCGGTTCGAGACCGCATCGAAAGCTTTATTGATGCCGAAACGTATTACTCTCATTCGATAAAAATTAAACAACGCCAGGGCCGAAAAAAAAGAGAGAAGGTCATCGATTTCGATCAGATCCGGCACCGGGCCCTGCAGACGAAAAAAGATAAAGGGGAGCTCAAGCAACAAGCTTTTGACATTCCTCCGGAGGTCCAAGATTCTTTAAGCGCCCTCTATTACTTCAGAATGCACCAAGACTTGCAGGTGGGGGAATCCGTTTTTATCCCGGTTCACGAAAGCGATAAAAATTGGAAATTGGAAATTAAGGTCCTTGCAAAGGAAAGCTTAAAAACCGCACTCGGCCGTTTCGATACCCTTAAAGTGAAGGCACTCGTCCGTTATGAAGGCGTATTTATGGACAAAGGCGACGTCACCCTTTGGGTCACGGATGACGAAAAACACATCCCGCTCCTAATCGAAACGAAGATTAAGATCGGCCATATCAACGCGAGTCTCGTCGGAATGGACGAAGGCAATCGGAGTTTCGCAAAAATAGACGCGTCTATGTAGCACATCGAATGGCGACAAAGCGATTGGGCTTGCCATTCTTCAAAATCTATCCCGGCTGATTGAATTGAGCCGGGTTTTTTTATTGCGAGGGGGAGTCGGAGGGACTGCTGTGAAGCCGAAGTGTCCAATGTGCAAAAATAAGATAGACTGGGAAGGAAACGCCTTTCGGCCTTTTTGTTCCGAACGCTGCCAACTTACGGATCTTGGCCGATGGGCGGAGGGGGCCTATACCGTGCCCACGGAAGAAATGCCCGAGCCACAAGACGAGTGGGAAGAAGACCCAACTTAAGCAGAAAGTGCCCAATCCGAATTCGGCTTCGAAATCAAAGCAGGCTTTGCCCCCATAGGCGCCTGCCCGCTTGATGGGTGCCTTATTCGAACCCGACAGATCGTACCCGATTCGACGACGTTTCATTGCGATCGCCCGACTTTATTTTTCTAAAAGGCCATTCAGTCCATGAACAAAATGCTTTCGATCTGTCTCTGCATCGGTTTTGTTTTTTTCTTCACTAAAAGCGCGCATTCGGCTCCGGAGCTTCGAAAAAGAGACTATCGAGGATTTACGCTTTGGCTCGATTGTAAAGAACATCATGGCGCCGTCGCCTTTTATTATGAAACCGGCCCGAACAAAGCCCACAGCCGCCCTAAAGCGAAGGCCTTTAGCTTCGATCGAAAAGTGCCCGCATCTTGCCAACCGCAATCGTGGCGTTCATATCGCACCACTACGGTTCAACCCGGCGATGGCACCTGGAGCAGGGGCCTTCTGGTCCCGCCCCGCCACATGGCCCATAGCGCTGCGGCGCGTAATGAAACCTACACCCTCACCAACACCCTTCCGCAGTCCTCGGGTTTTAAAGGACCCGGCGGGGCCTGGCATCGAACGGAAATGATTACGGATTGCTACGGAGAACGTTCCCGATTAAAAATTTGGGGCGGCGTGATCTGGGGAAAGAATGCCGACAACGATTTTTTTACCGAAACCCATGGCATTGAAACGCCGGATTACTGGTGGAAGTTAATTTACAGAAGCCGCGATCAAAAATATATCGCCTGGATTTTTCCGAATAAGCGCTCCGCCAAAGCCGTCATCATGGAGCAATTCGTGGTCACACTCGATGACCTGAAATCGCGAGTGAATTTTATCCCCGAGATCGCGGCCCTCGAAGCGATAGGCGTTTCCGCTGATGCATCGCACACCACTTGGCCGGTGGAGCAGTCGGGGCAACAACTGCGCTGCGATGAGCATAGGGCAGCGCAGGAGTGATCCCCTACAAATAAACCGAAAACGAAAGCATGCGCTTCCGGAATAAAGATCGAGAAAGTCGAAGCGGTTTTTAAAGCGCGATGCGGCTGTTTGGCCCTGCTTTCGGCTGTCTCCGGCGCAGGCTTATGAGACAAGTCGTTTACCCCTTTTTCAAGGCTGGGGCTTACATTGACATTTTAAAAGGGGTGTGCTACAAAAAACATAGGTCCATCGTAGAAAGTGAGCAGAAAATATTACATTTGCTGTAGCGCTTTTTAATGTGCTCCGGCATTTTTTTTCTGGTTTAGAATACTTTGGACATTTCGTCGGCGGCATGCCGGCCCCAAAACAGGAGATAGACTCAGTGAGCACAGGAACAGTAAAGTGGTTTAACGGAAGCAAAGGCTATGGATTTATCACCCCTGAAAGTGGCGACGATCTTTTCGTCCACTATTCAGCGATTACCGGAGACGGCTACAAATCCCTCGACGAGGGCGACAAAGTCGAATTCGAGGTGACCCAAGGCCAAAAAGGTCCGCAAGCCATCAATGTCAGCAAAGTGTCCTAAACCCGGATAGAATTGATTTTGAAAACGCCCCACGGGAACGCTGTTCCGGTGGGGCGTTTTTTTTGCCCGGCCGCTCGTCGTGGCGGCTCCAAACGCTCGGAGCGGTCGTCAAAAACATCCCTTGTAAAACCAGCGCGCCGTTTTGATCCGCTAAAAGGTGGAATCTTAGGTTTTAAAATGTAGGACCGTCGATTTAAATGGCGAGTATTCTATTTTGACTTTTTGCATTTCATGACCTATCCTGGCGGCAAACCTTTACTTTATAGACAGGATTTTTGAAGAGATTTTCGGTTTCCGTATATAGGAAGAAATTAGGCGGAATGAGTTCTGTATAACACAAATATCCGGGCCTTATACAGAAAAAATTCTGTATAAGACCAAGTTGCACCGAGTTTTAAAGTTGGTTTTTAAGGTCGTTTCTTTTTCAGGGAAGGCCGCCCGAAGAGAGGGTTTGGGTTTCCTTTTCAATGGAAAATAGGCTTTGGGGTAAGGAGGCCGGGCGCAAGGCCCATTCAAATACAAGCGATGCCGTCCGGGGTGAAGGGGTTGTCATTCTCAAAGGACAAAGGCGCAGTGCGTTTTTCTTCTCTGCTCTTTGGGTGGCGAAGGGTCTTGCCGGCAAAATCGGTCCGAACAAAAAAGAGGTGCAACCCAGCGCTGGAGCCGACCGCGTAAAGCGTGAGCATTTTAAAGCCGCATCTTTTCGCGGCGGGTTAGTTCGGTCGTTAGCCGTTTTTGATGGCTTCTCGACGGCCTGTTTGATTCTCTACCACTCTGTGCTAGAATTTCTTCGTTTTGAAAGAAAGGCC